>JAEEGG010004867.1_pt1 | contig 32387 bp, 19 predicted proteins | sample 9134161 | NCBI WGS metagenome assembly JAEEGG01 (sample SAMN16246543, study PRJNA631951) | gut metagenome | biome: gut microbiome; feature: rumen; material: CR-attached | host: Bos | place: Iran: Karaj | collected 2018-10 | reverse complement strand
CTGAGGCAGGTGATATCTCCGAGATGAATGCCAACCGTTGGCGCGGCACTGCCTATTACCACATGGGACAGTTCCGTACCTCGTAGTTTTACTATGAAAAGGTGGTCGATGCCACCATTCAGGATGAACAGGATCTCTTCAACTTGTTTAAGTCGGCCCGTCGTCTGGCTGATATGCGTGTATTGAAGGGTGACTATGAAGGAGCTCTGAAGGTGGCTTTACCCATCGTTAAGAAGATGGAGGAGTCGGGCAAAGGATCACTCATAGATTTTGCCATCATGCTTCACACCATCGGCTGCTGTCAACTGAACCTGGGAAACGTTGCAGAAGCTGCCGAGAGCTACCAACGGTCTTATCAGTATTACCAGAAGATAGTGGCCGAGAAGCCAACAAAGCATGTGTTTGTAGAAGCGGTGATCGGTCTGTATCGTATGGCCCAGGATTATGTGAGTGTAAAACGTTATACTGAGGCACAACTTTGGATTGATCATTCAGAGAAACTCCTGGATCAGCTAAATGCGATGCCCGATCATGATCCGAATGGTGTGGACGAGTATTATGGTCGCCTGCATCTCTGTAGGGCCATTGCCTTACAAGGACAAGGGCAGACAGCAGAAGCAGACCTCGAATACAAAGCCTTCCTTGCAACCAACTATGGTCGTTCTGGTATCGGCCATCTGGATGCAACGGAATATCTTATGACAGCCAACCGATGGACGGAGGCCGCCAATAACTATCACTATCTCGACCAGGTAGGAAATGACTATGGTCTGAAACTCACGCTCGACAATATCCGACAGTACCTGTTACCCAAATTCGTGGCCAATGTAGGAGCAGCGCGTAGCGACAGTGCCATTGCCGTTGGTACAAAGATCTGTCAGTCACTCGACAGCGCCATCATCTATTCAAAGAAGAATGATGCTGCTGAACTCGCCACGATCTACGGAACCCAGCAGAAAGAGGCACAGATTGCCAAACAACAGGCTGAACTCACACACCAGCGGTTGTTGTGGACAGGCATCTCTCTGGTAGGTGTGATCGCTTTCTTCCTGACCTATACCATCTATCGTCGCAGGGCGCAACAGCATCTGGCTGAGGCCCATGAAAAGCTGCAGAAAGCATATGACCAGCTGGAAGAGACAACAGCTATCAAGGAGCGTATTGAGAGTGAGCTCCGTATCGCACGCGACATCCAGATGTCGATGGTTCCAACCATTGCCCCTGACCATGAAGGGCTGGACCTCTATGCCTCGATGACACCAGCGAAAGAGGTTGGTGGAGATCTCTATGGCTACCTGCTCTTAGGCGACAGCCTCTACTTCTGTATTGGCGACGTATCAGGAAAGGGTGTACCTGCCTCACTGTTCATGGCACAGGCCACCCGACTGTTCCGCACCCTTGCTACCCAGCACATGATGCCAGCAGAGATTGCCACCAGAATGAATGCAGCCCTCGCAGAAGACAATGAGCAGGGCATGTTCGTTACCATGTTCCTCGGCCTGATCGACCTGAACACAGGCAGACTCGATTTCTGTAATGCAGGCCATAATCCGCCGCTGATCAAGAACGACGAATGGGATTACCTGCAGATGGTGCCGAATGCACCTATCGGACTGTGGACAGGATTGGAATATGAGGGAGAACAGGTGGAGAATATTGAAGGTAAACCATTCTTCGTCTATACCGATGGATTGAACGAAGCAGAAAACAACCAGCAGGAGCAGTTAGGTGATGATACCCTGTTGCAACTGTTACGCCATACCGCATATGAGAATGCGCAACAAGTCGTAGAGACACTGTCCGCCGAGGTAGAGAAACATCGAGGCGGTGCTGAGCCAAACGACGACCTGACCATGCTCTGTTTGCGGGTCAAATAAAATAATAAAAAACATAAGTTTAATCTCTTAAATTAAAATGCTATGGAGCATTTACTGCATTATGTTTGGAAACATAAGCTATTCCCCTTGCGGGAACTGATGACGAGCGACGGTAAGACCGTCGAAGTGTTAGACCCTGGACTGCATAACCGTAACGCAGGTCCTGACTTCTTCAATGCGAAGGTCAGGATCGGGCGAACCCTTTGGGTTGGGAATGTGGAGATTCATGACATGTCGAGCGACTGGTATGCCCATGGGCATGACAAAGACAAGAATTACGACAACGTCATCCTTCATGTGGCTTGCGTGCTCGATACAGAGGTGATGAATACCAACGGGCAGTTCATCACCCAGATGCAGCTCGATGTACCCGACTATGTGAAGGAGCATTACGAGGAGCTGATGAAGACTGACAGCTATCCGCCCTGCTATAAGGTCATCCCCGACTTGACACGACTGATGGTTCATGCCTGGATGGCGGCCCTGCAGACAGAACGTCTGGAGCAAAAGACAGAAGCCATACGCCACAGGATGGAACTCTGTAATGGTTCCTGGGAGGCAGCCTACTTCGTCACACTGGCCAGGAACTACGGCTTTGGCATCAATAGTGATGTGTTCGAGCAATGGGCACTCCAGATTCCCCTCCAGGCAGTAGCGCACCATCGCGATGACCTCTTCCAGATAGAGGCGATCTTCATGGGACAGGCTGGTCTGCTGGAGTTGGAGGCCATACCCGACTATTACCAAAAGGATGCCCTTAACGAGGGCTACTTCGCCAAGTTGCGCACAGAGTACCTCTATCTGGCCCACAAATTCTCGATGGAACCGATAGATTTCCACCTCTGGCGTTTCCTCCGACTGCGTCCGCAGAACTTCCCGCATATCCGCATCTCCCAACTGGCCAATCTCTATTATCAGCAGAAGGCTGGTCTGAGTCAGTTGGTGGAGTGCGAGACCATCGAACAGCTCAAGAACTTGTTCAGCTCGCACGTCACACCGTATTGGGAGACGCACTACACCTTCGGTTCTACCAGCAGCAGGAATGAGAAACATCTGACCTACGGATCGCTCAATCTGCTGATTATCAACACGGCCATCCCGATGCTCTTTGCATACGGACGCCATCAGGCCAAGGAGGTGCTGTGCGATCGGGCCTTTGACTTCCTGGAGCAGTTGAAGGCGGAGAACAATTACATCATCCGTATGTGGCAGCAGGTAGGATTGCCTGTCAATTCTGCTGGCGACTCGCAAGCCTTGATCCAACTGAAGAAGGAATACTGCGACAAAAAGAACTGCCTCCGCTGCCGCTTTGGATACGAGTACCTGAAAAGAAGGTAATACTGGTTAATTGTTTACTGTTTACGGTTTACAGTTTACAGTTGATTACTATATAGGTAATATGAATACGATAAAAATATAAAATAAAGAGAATATGATTGATTTTGATTTTTCATACCGAAAACTAAATGTTTATCAACTATCAAAACAGTTGGTGACAGACATCTATAATATTGTTGGATCATATCCAAAGACAGAGTTATTTGCATTAGGAGATCAGATGCGAAGAGCAGTAATCTCCGTTCCTTCCAATATAGCAGAAGGAACTTCGAAGACCTCACCGAAAGAACAGTTTCATTTTCTTGAAATTGCCTATGGTTCTTTGATGGAGATCATGTGTCAATTGGAAATATCTTTTGATTTGGGCTATATCAACCAAGATCAATTTAAACAATCAGAAGAAAAGATAGTGATGATATATAAAATGTTATCTTCAATGCAATCTTCATTAAAGAACCGCATACAAGGTAATCATCTGTAAACCGTAAACTGTAAACTAAATAAAGATGGAACAAGAAATATTCTACACAATGGCGCTGACGCGCTTGACAAACTTCAATTACCAACAGGCTTTAGAACTGTACCGCTCTGTTGGCAGTGCACAACTACTGTATGAACACCGAAACGAAATCGGCGACATCATCCAGGAGGCTTCATCAAGACTGAAGGAAACCCTGAAGAACTGGGACGATGCGATGAAACGGGCTGAGTTTGAGATGAAGTATATCCAGGAGCACCACATCAAAGCCCTGACACTGAACAACGAAAACTATCCCCAACGACTCCGCGAATGTCCTGATGCACCTATTATTATATATTATTTAGGCAACAGCGACTTGAATCAGGCGAAGATCGTCAGCATCGTTGGCACCAGAAACATCACCACCTACGGACAAGACCTCATCCGTCGATTCATCTCAGACTTACGTCGTTATTGTCCTCAGGTGCTGATAGTCAGCGGGTTGGCATACGGTGTGGATATCCATGCCCATCGTCAGGCTCTGGAAAACGGCTATGAGACGATTGGCGTGCTGGCACATGGACTCGATCAGATCTATCCCTATCGTCATCGTGAGACAGCTGCTGCGATGGTCAGTCATGGCGGTCTGCTCACCGAGTTTATGACGCAGACGAATGCCGACAAGCCCAACTTTGTGCGACGCAACCGTATTGTGGCAGGTATGGCCGATGCTACCATCCTGGTAGAGAGTGCTGCCAAAGGCGGAGGACTGATAACTACAGAGATCGCCCAAAGCTACGATCGGGCCGTCTTTGCCTTCCCAGGTAATGTAGGAGCGGAGTTTTCTGAAGGCTGCAACAACCTCATACGCGATAATGGAGCCGCCCTGATCACCTGCGCTGAAGACTTTGTCCGTGCAATGGGCTGGCAGAATGAGGCACAACTGCAACAAACCTTGAACAAAGGTATCGAACGCAACCTCTTCCCAGAGCTCACACCAGAAGAGCAGCAGGTCGTCAATCTGTTACAAAAGACCAACGATCTGCAACTCAACATCCTCAGCGTGAAGTCCGCCCTTCCCATCGGCCAACTCACCGCCCTACTCTTCCAACTGGAGATGAAAGGCATCATCAAACCCCTCGCCGGCGGCATGTACCACCTGTTGATGTAACGTCACATAAGGGACGGGAGTGTTTGTGACATTGAATTTATGTTACACTAAAATTTTATCAAAACAGTGCTCAGAAGAGGCTCGGAGTAAACCTGGAGTTTAGTCGGAGTAAAGTAGGGGTTTACTCGGAGTAAAGTCCCACTTTAGTCGGAGTAAAGTCCAAGTCCTCCCAAAGCCTCGTTTAAGCTACATTTTTGCCCAAAAAGGAGTTTATGAATATATTTAACAAGTCGAGCACAACTCCATATTTAGTTTAGATGTTTAGAAGTTTAGGATTTTATAAGAAAGAATAAAAAATTTAAGTTATTTATATTATCATATATCATAAAATTCTAAACTTCTAAACTCCTAAACTACCCAACTTCTCGACTAAAATCGGCGAAGTTGCTGTGAAATAATTGTAATAATGCATAATTAATAATGTATAATGTATATTATAATAATTATATTGAGTACCTTTGCAGCGTTTTTGAGAAATTGAATATTGAAAATTGAAAATTAAATAGAAGGTTATGAAGATTGCATTGATCGGCTACGGAAAGATGGGTAAGATGATTGAGGAGATCGCCTTGAGTCGTGGTCATGAGATTGTGAGTATTATCGACATTGATAATCAGCAGGACTTTGACTCTCCTGCTTTTGCTTCGGCCGATGTGGCCATCGAGTTTACGGCTCCGCAGGCTGCCTACGGCAATTACCTGAAGGCGTGGGCCAAGGGTGTGAAGGTGGTGAGTGGCTCTACGGGGTGGATGACGGAGCATGGCGACGATGTTCGTCAGGCCTGTGCTGAGGGCAAGACGCTCTTCTGGGCATCGAACTTCTCTATCGGTGTGGCTATCTTCTCGGCAGTAAACCGTTATCTGGCAAAGATTATGAACCAGTTCCCTCAGTACGATGTGGAGATGGAGGAGACGCACCATGTGCATAAGCTCGACCATCCATCAGGTACAGCCATCACGTTGGCAGAGGAGATTGTGGAGAACATTGATCGTAAGGAAGCCTGGAAGGAGGATACGACAGACAAGAAATATCTGCGTGTGGATCATATCCGTCGTGGTGAGGTGCCTGGCATTCACACCATCCGCTATGACTCTGATGCTGACTTGATCACCATCACCCACGATGCCCACAGTCGTAAGGGCTTTGCCCTCGGAGCTGTGCTGGCTGCTGAATATACGAAGGATCATCAGGGATTGCTGACCATCAGCGATATGTTCAAGTTTTAGGAGTGAAAAGTATAAAATGGATTGTGACAAATGGTAGATAAAACAAAGAAGGAATTCAATCCGAAGGTGCAGTGGGCGAAGTTTATCGTCGTGCTGGTGCTGTATCTGCTTTTCCTCTACTGGGTGAAGAGCTGGTGGGGACTGTTGGTCATCCCGTTTATCTTTGATGTCTATATCACCAAGAAGATCAAGTGGCAATGGTGGAAGGAGTCGGAAAGGCCCGTTAAGTTTGTGATGTCGTGGGTTGACGCCTTGGTGTTTGCCTTGGTGGCAGTTTACTTCATCAACCAGTTCTTCTTCCAGAATTACGTGATTCCATCGAGCTCCTTGGAGAAGAGTCTCTTAACTGGCGACTACCTCTTCGTATCGAAGGTGAGCTATGGTCCGCGTATTCCTCAGACACCCTTGACGATGCCCTTGACCCAGCATACGCTCCCAGTGATTGAGTGTAAGTCGTATATCGAATGGCCCCATTGGGACTATCGTCGTGTGAAGGGTTTGGGAAACATCCAGCTGAACGATATCGTGGTATTCAACTTCCCAGCAGGCGACACGCTTTGCTCAGCCCCTCAGTATCAGGCCTACGACTATTACCAGATGTGCTATGGCATTGGCTATCAGATGTATCCGAATCGTCCTGACCCCGATTCGCTCACTGCAGAGCAGCGGGTGAAATACTTCAATGCCATCTATGAGGCAGGAAGTAATATGATCAAGGAAAATCGTGGTGAGTATGGTGAGATCATCACCCGTCCGACAGACCGCAGGGAGAACTATGTGAAGCGCTGCGTAGGACTGCCTGGTCAGACATTGCAGATCAAAGACCGCATCATCTATCTCGACGGTAAGGCCAACAAAGAGCCTGAGAATGTGCAATATACCTACCGTGTGAAGCTTAAGCAGGGTATTCCTGAAGAGATGATGGAGGATCTTGGCATCTCGATGGAGGACCTGACAAGCCTGAACACAGCCGGCTACCTGCCATTGACGAAGAGAGCCGTTGAAGCTTTGAAGGCTCGCAAGGATATTGTTGACAGTATCGCCATCAACACAGAGGTCAACGAGCTGGAGATCTATCCCCTGAATGGCAACAAGCACTGGACACGCGATAACTATGGTCCTGTGTGGATTCCCAAGAAAAGTGAGAAGATCAATCTGACGTTAGATAACATTGCCATCTACGAACGTCCTATCAAGGTATATGAGGGCAACGACCTTCAGATTAAGGATGGTAAGATCTTCATCAACGGTCAGGAGGCCAAGGAATACACCTTTAAGATGGACTACTACTGGATGATGGGCGACAATCGTCATAATTCCGCCGACTCCCGCTACTGGGGTTTCGTGCCAGAGGATCATATTGTGGGTAAGCCTATCTTCATCTGGTGGAGCAGCGATCCTGACCATAGCGGATTAAGTGGTATCCGTTGGAGCCGTTTAGGACGAATCGTGGACAATATTAAGTAGTTTACGGTTTACAGTTTACGGTTTACAGATGATAACTATGCAAACTGTATTGCTCAGTACAACATATTTCGGCCCGGTGCAGTGGTATCAGAAACTGTATCGGGCCGAACACGTGGAGATAGAGCAATGGGAGAGTTTCCAGAAGCAGACTTACCGTAACCGTTGTATGATTGCCACCACCAATGGCATTCAGGCCCTCACCGTTCCTGTGGAACACAACTCTCAACTCATCAAGGATGTCCGTATCAGCGATCATGGCAACTGGCGCCATCTGCATTGGAACGCGCTTCAGTCAGCCTACGGAGAGTCGCCTTTCTTTGAATACTATCAGGATGACATCCGCCCTTTTTTTGAGAAACGCTGGACTTACCTGCTCGATTTCAACGAAGAGATACGCTCTAAAATGAGCGAACTGATTGATTTCGAGCCGAATGTGAAGCTATCGGAGGAGTTTACGGCTTACGGTTCACAATTAAAAGAGGAATGCGCTGACTACAGGGAGGCGATCCGTCCGAAGCATCCTGCAGATGATCCTGACTTCACGCCCAAGCCTTACTATCAGGTTTATGCTCAGAAACACGGTTTCCTGCCCAACCTGTCTATCCTCGACCTCCTATTTAATATGGGACCAGAGAGTATCTTCTATATCTCTTCAAACTCGGCTTCCTCTATATCGTCGCCATACCAGTCTTTGAGTCGTTCCTTATAGTCTGTCAGGGCTGCTATCTTATCTCGTAAAGCCTGTACCTCTTCCGTCCGCTCCTTCAGAACCTTGCATAAGTCGATATACGAAGGTGCAAAGTTCTTGTAGAAGGAGTCTTCGCTCTCTAACATCATGTATAGCTCGCTGAAGGCATCGTTGATCGATTTCTTCAGCTCCTGTTTGATGACATCCAGACGTTCCTTATCCTTATACTCTGAATACCAGTCGTAGATCTCCACCATAGCCGTCATCACAATACCGATGCGCCCCAGCCACTTTGTGGTTTTCTCACCGAACTTAATAAGATTCCAAGGTGTGAGATTATAATCCTTGACGACATTCCTGATTACCTGCACCTGGTTGTCGGAGATCTGTTTGCCCAGAAAGGTTGCCCCCTTCCCTGCTGCATCCCTCAGCATCTCTTCCTGACGCTTATAGGCCGTTTCAAACTTCACGGCAGTGGCAAAGATATGGGTATTGTTCGTCTCGGCACACTCTGACAGGATCATATTGACATTACGTCTGAAGATATAGAAGGTGACTTCCTTGCCCTGAACACCCAAGTCATCCTCTATCACATGACCGATGGTATCTAGTGAGGCTCCATCGATATCGGCGATGATACCCTTCTTCAGCTCGTCGAGTTTCCTGATGACCTCCTTCTTGGTGAGGAGCAGCTGACTACGCAGTCCATTGCTCTCCAACTGCAGATTCTGGACAGACTCCTCCACCTTCATCAGTGCATGCTCTACAGGTTTATTGACGGCACTGATCTCCTGACAGACGGAGGCTATCATATCCTTGACAGACGACTGCATGGTGGCATCCTTCAGGTATTCCACATCCTTCACCTCAATCACCTTGTCGATCACGTCTCTCAAATCGTTGATACGCGAAAGAGCCAGGTATTCGTTCATCATGCCAAACCAGTAGTCAAGGCCTTTGCTCTTGGGGTCGGCACAGATACAGACAATATTCAGCCTCTTCTCTTCTTCCTCCGTCAAGGCGATGGTATCACGAAGACGACTGATCAGGTTCTCTTTCTTGATCTCCGTTCCTTTCTTGAAGATCGCCTCATTCCTGGGGTTATAGCCAGCCACATCCATCTTATTGATGACAAACACGGTGGAATCGAGCTTCTTATAGTCGCGCAGAACCTTTCGGATCACTTCCGCATGGCTCTCCTTGAGGGGCGTCAGGGCGTCGCACACATAGATGACGATATGGGCTTCGGAGATGTATTTCTCTGTAATCTCAGAGATCCTGACGTTCTTTCCGTCGATTTCCTTCTCCTTTGTGCCAAACAATCCTGGGGTGTCGACAATCTCGAACCCCTGCTTCAAACCCATGGGTCTGTATATCTCCAACTCATCGGAAGATTCATCGCGATCGATCTTCATCGTATTCTCCAGTCTTCCTAACAAGCCCGCTATGGCAGAGGTCTTTCCATCGGAGAAACTGCCGAGGAGCACAATACGGACGATGCCGTCGTCGATAGCCTTGGTGACACTCTCCAGCTTCTTGAAGATCGGTGTCATCTCCAGTCCTAACCGATGGCCTTCTTCCAGCAGACCTTTCAAAACATTGAGATACTGTCGTGTCTGTTTCCTAAAGTTAAAAGCTTCCATGTCCTGAATATTTTAAAGATTGCACGTATTCTCTAATGGTTCCCTTGGTTTTCTCGATGGTCTCGCCCAGCGCCTCGATATTCCGGATCTCCAGATTCGTATTCTCGATAATGTTGTTCTGGGCCTGATCCAGCATCTGTGAGATCTTAGCGTTCAGTTCGATAGGCGTTTTGTCTTTTGCCCGCTCGTCGTTGATCACCTTCTGGACTTTTATCTTGGCTTTACTCTTACCACCATCTCCAAAGATCCAATGGCGCAGGATATAGGATAATCCACCGATATAAGCACCTACCGTAGCACCTACCCAGCCGCCAAAAGGAGAGCCTGCAAGGGCCCCACTGCCAAGGGCAGACAAGAAGCTGCCCACATCTTTCAGCGACACATCCAGTTCTTTCAATGGCGCATTCAGGTTGATGCTGATATTCAGGTCGATAGCCTGGTTCATGGAAAGGAGGTCGGATCTCAGTCCATCAAGTGCCTTCCGCTTCTGATCCAGTTGCTGTTTGGTCTCTTCAATGATGGCAGTCAACTGGCTCTTCAACTCTTTCTGGGAGTTCTTTACCTTCAAATCAACCATACATCTCAGAATGCCCTCCTTATCCTTAGCCACAGCATCGATGACATCGTAGGCTATCAGTTTGATGTCGTTATACAGTTTCCTGTGCTGGGCATTGATGGTATTCTGGATCTTTCCCTTGGTCTCGTCGAAGATCTGATTGACATCTCTTTTGAAGTTGACAAGAGAGTCTCTGAGTTCTGTTTCCTTCTCCTTGTTCCTGAGGATAATCTGGTTAATGCTTCTGTAGGTGGTCTTGGCCAATGACTCCAGCTTCTGTTTATTCGACTCTACAATCTCTTCCTGGAAATTGTTTGACTTCTCCATGACCAGATCGACCAACTGACTCATCCTGCAAAAATCCCACATGGCACTATTCGAATCGAAATACTCCTGCAGTTCACGCTGTGTCTCAATCAAGATATCTCTTTTCTCAGAAAAATGAGCCACAGAGCAAAGAGCCAGCAGAGCCTGAACAGACAGATTCCCTTTATAGATATCGCCCAGCGTCTGCTTGAAGATCTCTGTGATCTGGGCTGTGACCTTCTGCACATCCTCTGTATACAGATCAACACGCTCTTCCTCTTCGTCATAGTCGAAAGCACCTCCACTACGGACATTATGGATAGAATAGACACTGACCCAGTCGGACAGGTAATGCCTGATCTTCTCTGTGGTAGCCCTATCCGGCTGCTTGTCGTTTCTTTGTACATAGAAGACACAATGGGCTTTGCGGAGGGCATGCTGGATCTCACTCCTAATCTCTTCCGTTTCATTGCCCTCGATACCTGGCACATCAATCAGCGTAAAGGGTCTGTCGTTGATGGAGAGCTGGTATTCGTGACACTCCTTGGTGAAATCAGCCTGTCCCTCGCCCACAATCAGTCCGTCCTGTCCTTTTTCCTTGTCTTTGTCATACAGGATTCTGAACGTCTCAATAATCGTGCTTTTGCCAGCACCCGTCTCACCAAAGAACGCAATGACCAGATTATCCCAGATGGTACCATGCATGGCTTCCTCCATCTGACGCCTGGATATCTCCGCCTGCTTCTCAAGGGCATTGCAGAAAGACAACTGCAGCTCAGAGAAACTGCTGTTCACCCCTTTGAGCTTTTCTATCTCCTTGTTTGCCATAGAAAGACAGGAGATAAAATACTTGTATCTTTCTTCAATGACCTGTTTCATGCTTGCAAAGATACGGATTATTTTCTAAACTTGTATCTTTTTCCACTTTGTTTTATTCTTTTTCAGATTTTATGCTTATCTTTGCACCGACCAAAAACGATTGTCTGATGATGAAGAGGCTTATCATACTAACTACTTGCACTATCTTCTGTCTCATAGGTATGAGCCAGACTCAGCATTTCTATACGTCTGAGCAACTTTCCAGCAACCAGATTATGAACATCTGTCAGGATAAGACAGGTTATCTCTGGATAGGAACGGAGTATGGACTGAACAAATACGATGGCTATAGGTTCACAAACTATCTGTATAGTAAAGACGACCCTGCAAGCATCAGCAGTAACACCATCACCTTCCTTTTTAACGATTCGAAAGGGAACCTGTGGGTAGGCACCCAAAAGGGACTGGACTGGTATGATAGTGCCAACGACCGTTTCAGTCATATTACGATGAATGGTGCGAAAGAGGTGCCACGTGTGAATTACATCCTTCAGGAAGATGAAGGACATCTGCTGATTGGAACTGCCGGCTACGGATTGTTCCGTCTTGACATCGCCACCAAACGTACCCAGCTGTTACAGGGATATGCCAGAGGGGATAATAACTTCTTCAGTTACATTTTCATCGATGAAAAGGGACATTTCTGGAAATCGGGTCAAGGCAGCACAATCATTCATCGTACACCCGACGGAAAGATTGATGAGTTCATGTCGCCTTATGGTACCATCACAGGATTCGTAGGTTATGAGGGAGGCGTACTGATGGTTGCCATTCATGGTTTACTCTTCTATCGTGATGGTAGGATGTACGACGATTTCATCGACTTTGGAGAATTCTCAGGAAAAGACATCTTGTTACGTACCGCTATGCTCGACCACGAGGGGAACCTCTTTATCGGAACAATGGGCAATGGTCTTTGCTGGGTTCCCAAAGGTGAGCATAAAATACTGCGCTATGAATACCAGAGTGCCTCGTTCGACCTGAGCACAGCCACTGTCTGGGCGCTGTTTGAGGATAACCAGGATAACCTCTGGGTAGGATGTCAGAAACGCGGATTGCTCTTACTCCCCCAACGCAAGCCCCAGTTCAGAAGCTGGAAACTCGCTGACCAGCACATCAATACCGGAGGATCCCTTAACTCTATCTGTGCAGGTGACAATGGTATCACCTGGTGCGCCGTACAGAATAATGGTATCTTCGGCTTAGATGCAGAAGGAAGACTGGTGGCTCACCCCACCTCACCACAGGGCACCTATATACTCTATCGCGATAAAAGTGGTGAATACTGGGTGGGAACCAACAGTGGACTGTTCTCATATAACCCTATTACCGGTATCTCCAAACAGAAAGTCAGCTTCAATAACGGCTACGTTAATGCTATCGCTGACGATGGAAATGGGAACATCTACTTCTCTGTCTATTCTGAAGGATTATGGGTTTATAACACGACGAATGGTTTTGTGAGGAAGTTTAGTATGCACGATGAGAACGCCGAACGAGGCAGCATACACAACGACTGGGTGACGAGACTGATGATGGACAGCAGGGGAAAGTTGTGGATCTGTACAGCCTCTGGTGTGAACTGCTACGATCCACAGAATGACAACTTCCATCCCTACGGTTGGGAGGTGGTACTGGATTACAACAGTATCGAGGCTATTTGTGAAACCCGTGACCATCAGTTCCTTTTCGGAACCAACTACGGTGTTTACATCTACGATGAAAAGAAAGGCGATGCCGTTCCCATGCCAGGAGCAGAGGTTCTTAGCAACAGAATGGTGGGCGGAATCATTGAAGATGCCTCAGGAGATATCTGGTGCAGCACAACGATGGGCATCTGGCAGTATCGGCGGAAAGATAAGCAATTTGAGGGATATATCTATGGTAATGGTCTGGTAACACGTGAGTATGCATTAGGCATTGCCATGCGTACACCTGACGACCGTATCTGGTTCGGTCTTAACGATGGTATCACCTCTTTTGAGCCCGATGCACTGAGGGACAACGAGCCCAGTCAGGGAACCATCCATCTGACAGGACTTCTCATCGGCAATAATCTGGTGAACTGCAATACGCTCTCCGATGGCAAGCACGTAATCACACAGCCTCTGGAGAAAAGCAATCGTTTTGAGCTGTCCTATCTCGACAACACCTTTACGATGGAGTTTTCACTACTGAACTATTCCAACGCAGAGAATGTCTTCTACGAGTATCGGGTCAATGGTGCCAAGGACTGGACAAGGACCATGGCTGGACGAAACCGCGTCCCGTTTACCCATCTGCCACCAGGCTCCTATACCATCGAAGTGCGAGCATACGACAGCGGAACCTATACAGCCCCCCAGGTGTATCATATCATTATCCGAGCCCCTTGGTATCGCTCCGCGTGGGCGTACCTTATTTATATATTAGGGGCATTAACAGTCTTCGGTTTAGTCCTGTGGCTCTATATCCGTCGGCGTAAGCAGGAACTGGACGAAGAGAAGATGAAGTTCCTTATCAATGCCACCCACGATATCCGTTCTCCGTTGACGCTGATTATGAGTCCATTACACAAACTGCAGAAGCGTGTAGAGGATCCGGAGATGAGAACCGACCTGAATACGATAGAGCATAATGCTCAACGCGTGCAGAACCTGGTAAACCAGATCCTTGATATCCGAAAGATCGACAAGCAGCAGATGCACCTGCACTGTCAGGAGACGGATATGGTCCAGTATGTGGGCAACCTCCTGAAATCGTATGAATATACGGCTAAGGAACGTGGTATGTCCTTCAGCTACTTGCCAGCCCTTGACAAACTGAATGTCTGGTTCGACCGTAAGGCCATCGACAAGGTTGTTGATAACCTGCTCTCGAATGCCTTCAAATACACTTACGACAACGGTGAGATAGAAGTGCGCGTGACAGAAGGCGAAAACAACATGGCCGAACTGCAGGTCATTGACAACGGTATGGGTATCAAGGGCGATGTCCATAAGATCTTCGACCGTTTCTATCAAGGCAGTTCTTCGCGCTCACTCCATATCGAGGGTACGGGTATCGGCCTCAACCTTTGTAAGATGATGGTTGAGATGCATCACGGTACGATCGAGGCCGCCAACCGCGAGGATAGTCAGGGCAGCATCTTCACCGTACGTCTACCATTGGGCAACAGTCACCTCGCTAAGGAGGAGATGCTCGCCAAGGAAGAGATGGAGAAAGGCAATAAACCCAAGTCGCAGTCGAATTACCGCGTTCTGGTAGTAGACGATGATGCGGAGATTGGTGAGTATATCACTCAGGAGCTGGGTTCGTATTATAAGATCACAGCTGTAACCAGTGGACGCGACGCACTTCGTCAGTTGCTTGGTGCTGAGACAGACAAGCCATACGACCTGGTGGTGAGCGATGTGATGATGCCTGAGATGGACGGCTTCACCATGCTGCGTATGATCAAGACGAATATCAACATCAGTCATATCCCTGTGGTGATGCTGACATCCAAGGCCGATGTGGCCAACCGTCTGGAAGGCTTGGAGAAGGGAGCAGATGCTTTCCTTGGCAAGCCCTTTGACATGGAAGAGCTCCACATGGTAATCAACAACCTTATCAGCAAGAACCTGCGCCTAAAGGGAAAATACTCTGGAACCCAACAGCAGAAAGACAAGGTGGAAGAGAAGAAGGTGAAGGGTAATGATGAGGTGCTGATGGAAAGGATCATGAAGGTTGTCAACGAGCATTTGTCGGACAGCGACTTCAACGTAGATGTGTTAACCCGTGAGGTAGGTATCAGCCGTGCCCAACTACACCGAAAGATGAAAGAGATGACAGGACTACCCGTCAGCGAGTTCATCAGAAACATCCGTTTAGAGCAAGCCGTGAGGTTGCTGAAGGAGCAAAAGATCAATGTGACACAAGTGGCATATACCGTCGGATTCAGTAATCTGGCACACTTCTCAACGGTCTTCCGCAAGCAATTTGGCATGTCTCCGACAGAGTATGTAGAGCAAAAAGTGCTCAAAAAACAAGGTTGAAACAAATATGAAATGAAACGAAACATACGTTAAACCCTCCAAACGAAAATCTGCCTACCTTTGCGGCAGATTTTTATTTTTAATCAATTATTAACTTATCAAAACCAAACGTATGAGTTTCAAAGCAAAGAAAACAGCCATGTTTGTAGGATTGTGCTTCTTGGGCATGGTCACTGCACAGCAGGCTTCGGCAGCTACTGAATCAGTGGCTTCCGTTCAGCAAACGAAGCAGGCAACTGGTCAGGTAACCGACTCTCAGGGTCCGCTGATTGGTGCCACGGTCATGGAGAAAGGTACCCAAAACGGTACAGTTACTGACTTCGAAGGTAACTTCTCTCTTAATGTGAAGTCGGGCGCTACGCTCGTTATCTCTTATGTCGGCTATGTTTCTCAGGAAATCAAGGCTGGTGACAACACACAAGTAATCCTTAAAGAAGACGGACACCTGATGAACGAGGTGGTGGTTATCGGTTATGGTACACAGCGTCGTGAGGCCGTTACCGGTTCTGTTGCCAACATCGGTGGTGAGAAGCTGAATCAGATTGCAGCTACCAACGCAGCCCAGCAGCTGCAGGGTCGTGTAGCTGGTGTGCTCATGACACAGACATCTTCTAAGCCAGGCGCTGAGATGCAGATCCGTATCCGTGGTCAGCGTTCTCTGACAGCAAGTAACGACCCGTTAATCGTGCTCGACGGTATTCCTTTCATGGGTCAGTTATCTGATATCAACCCCACTGACATTAAGTCAATGGATATCCTGAAAGATGCCTCTGCAACCGCTATCTACGGTTCTCGTGGTGCCAACGGTGTGATTATCATCACAACCGTTAAGGGTTCTCAGGGCGCTCCCGCCAAGGTTACCTATAATGGATATGTATCATTCAAGAAGGTATTCAAGAAGTACCCGATGATGGATGGTCCTACCTTCAATAAGTTCCGTCAATATGCTGGTCTGTACCAGAACTCACTTGATGAGAACGAGAATACCAATACCGATTGGCAGGATCTGTATTATCAGACAGGTGTCAGCCACAACCATGATGTAAGTGTTGCTGGTGGTACCAATGGTGGTAGCTACAGCTTCGGTGCCGGTTACTATCACGATGAGTCAGTTGTTCCCACTGAGGGTTACGACCGTGTTTCTATTCGTGGTAACTTCGACCAGATGGTTGGCAAGTACTTCCGCTTCGGTCTGAGCACCAATACCAGTTATCGTAAGACTCAGGGTGTGAACAATATGTACGCAGTACTGTGTTCGTCACCGCTGTCAAGCCCATACGATGAGAACGGCAATCTGAAGCGCTATAACGCTCTGCCCGCCGACGATCAGGTAGTTGTTACCAAAGAGACTGTTGAGCGCGACAAGGATGTATGGCTGAGCGAGAACAAGGGTCTTGGTACTTATAATACCTTATTCGGTGAAATAAAGTGTCCTTGGGTTGAGGGCTTGAGCTATCGCATCAATATCGGTTTGAACTTCCGTTCTTCTAAGCAGGGTAGCTTCACTGGTACTGGTGTCAACAATAAGGATGCCAATGCTGTTAACAGCGGTTCTGTTTATGAGAACCAGACTCGCAATTGGGCTATTGAGAACCTGCTCACTTATGATCACGCATTTGGCAAGCACAACATCAACGCTGTTGCCATGTACTCTGCTGAGGAGTCTACTTACGAGCAGACTGGTGCTTCAGCTCAGGAGATTCCTGCCGATTACTTCCAGTACTATGCACTTGATAAGGCCACAGGTCAGGCTAACCTCACTGGTTATGGCTACAACCAGAGCGGTCTGATCTCTTGGATGGGTCGTGTGATGTACTCTTATGATAATAAGTATATGTTGTCTGTAGCCGTTCGTTCAGATGCTTCTTCTCGTCTGGCTAAGGGACATCAGTGGCACACTTATCCTGCTGTATCTGCAGGTTGGAACATCGCCCGTGAGAGTTTCATGGAGGATGTGAAGTGGGTAGACAACCTGAAACTGCGCGTAGGTTATGGTGAGACCTCTAATCAGGCTATCAACCCTTACTCTACACTCGGTGGTCTGGGTATCCGCAATTATAACTTCGGTAACGGCACCAACTACAAGGCTGGTTACTATGTAAACTCACTGCCTAACCCCAGTTTGGGTTGGGAGTACTCTAAGACTTGGAACTTCGGTCTCGACTTCTCACTGTTCAGTGGTCGTCTTTATGGTACTTTCGAATACTACACCCAGAAGACCAACGACATCCTGCTCAACGTGAAACTGCCTGACACCTCTGGTGTAAGCGGCTTTACCGGCAACATCGGTAAGACAGAGAACAAGGGTTGGGAGTTCACTTTGAATGGAATCATCCTCGATAATTATAAGGGATGGACCTGGGAGGCTGGTATCAACCTTTATCAGAACCGCAATAAACTGACTGAGCTGGCTTCTGGTGAAAAGCAAGATGAGGGTAACCTCTGGTTCGTTGGACATCCTATCGACGTGATCTACGACTATGAGTATCAGGGTCTGTGGCAGGAAGGCGATCCCTATCTGGATATTCTTGAGCCGGGTGGAAACGTAGGTATGATTAAGGTTAAGTATCGTGGCGATGCATCTAAGGGCGACTTCAAAGAAGACGGTGTAACACCAAGCCGTCAGATTGGTCCTGAGGACCGTCAGATCATGAGCATGGAGCCCGACCTGATTGGTGGTTTCAATACAACTGTTGGCTATAAGGGCTTCGACCTGACTGTGATTGGTGCCTTCCAGGTTGGCGGTAAGCTGATTTCTGCCATCCATTCTTCAAACGGTTACCTGAATATGCTGACTGGTCGTCGTAATAACCTCGATGTTGATTACTGGACAGAGCAGAACACAGGTGCCAAGTATCCGAAACCCGGTGGTATCCAGAGTGGTGATAACCCCAAGTATGGTTCTACCCTCGGTTACTTCAGCGCCAGCTACCTGAAGATTCGCACTATCACACTCGGTTACAACTTCGACAACTTGAAAGCAGTCAAGGACTTCGGCATCAGCCGTCTGCGCCTCTATGCTTCAGTTCAGAACCCGTTCGTACTCTTCTCTCCGTACAACGACGAATGCGGACTCGATCCTGAGACCAACTCTTGGTCTAACGAGAATACAGCTGTAGGTTATCCCTTTGGTAGTCACAGAATGCCTATCATCGGTTACAATACGCCTTCTACCCGCAACTTCATCTTCGGTCTGAACGTAACCTTCTAAAGGTAAGATAGTAAAAAGGTAAAAAAGTAAAAAAGTAAAGTTATGAAAACGAAAAGTATCAAATATATCCTCGCTGCGGGTTTAGTATGCTGTGGTATGTCTACAGCTATGACTTCCTGCTCTGACGTGCTCGACGAGCAGCCTCGCAGCCAATTCGACCCGACATTCTTCACCACGAAGGCGGGTATTGAGGGCGGTCTGACCTCACTCTACGCTCACCTGCGCTATTTCTATGGTAATGGTTACTACCTGAATACTCTGGAGACTGGTACCGATGAGTATACCTATGCACAGAGTGCCGATGGTAACTTTAAGGACGCCGACCTCACTGGCGTAGGTTCTGTAACACCTACCAGCACCGTTTCCGGTGGTGCCTGGGGTACCCTGTTTGCCAATATCAACACCTGTAGCGGCGTTATCGAGAATGGCGAGGCCGCTGGTATGGATCCCGCATTGTTGGCCGAGGCTTACTTCTTCCGTGCCTTTGACTATTTCATCCTGGTGCAGACCTACGGTGGTGTGCCTCTGGATCTGGGTGCTGGTGAACTTAAGTTCAATACCTCTACGGTTCGTACCTCTGTACGTAATACCGTTCCTGAGGTTTATACCAAGTGTATTTTCCCAGACCTGGAGAAGGCTCTTGCTGATCTGCCTGAGAATCCCCGTATGACTGGTACGGCCACTAAGAACCTGGCCCGTCTGTATCTCTCTAAGGCTTATCTGACCTATGCATGGTGGTTGGAGAATCCCAACAACATTCCTACCTATCCTGAGTGCAGCCGCGACGCTGGTCAGGCTCAGAGCTATTTCCAGAAGGCATACGATACCGCTAAGGCTGCTATCGACAACCCTGGTCCTTATGGACTGCAGCCCACATTCTACGATGTAAACGTAGCTACCAACGACCGTAACTCTGAGATTATGCTCTATGCTGATCACGATGAGGACGAGAAGTATGGTAACGGCGGTGCAGGTTACGGTTGGGGTAACGGTGGTTCTCCTGAGAACTTCGCTTACTGGATGGAAACTTGGAACTACACTGAGATGATTGCCAAGGATCCTAATGGCAACAATATCAACCCCGTTCAGCGTGAGGCAGTTCAGGGTCTCGGACGTCCTTGGACTCGTATGGCTCCTATTGCTGATGCCTTCATGGAAGGTGGTGTATGGGAAGATGAGGTGAAGGCTATTGACTCTCGTTACGATGCAACTTTCACACTGAGCTATTTCTGCAACTGGCATAAGGCTGGTAATAACTCTGCCTATGTGATTGGAGCTAACGGTCTGCACGTAAACCAGGGCGAGGTTTACTTCAGCTGGGTTCCTGAGGCCGATGACAGCAAGATTAACTACACTGGTGCCGATGGTAAACTCGGTTTCGGTGAGATGGCTGGACGTCCTGACTTCGTAATGGCAGTGAACCACATCAGCCGTAAGAAGTACCCCATCAACTGGAAGCTCGGTATCTATCGTACTGATAACGAAGGTGGTCTGGGTTCAAAGGTTAACGGTGGTAGCCCCCGTCCTTGGAACATAGCTAAGTTCTCTGAGTTCTACCTCATCGGTGCTGAGGCTGCCGTTAAACTGGGTAAGAACGATGATGCTAAGAAACTCGTGAATGTACTCCGCGCCCGTGCTGGTAAGCAGACTTACTGCGTCAATGCTCGTGCTCCTTTCACAGCCGATCACAGCGCAGAAATGGTTGCTGCTACACCTGACCAGATTACAATAGACTTCATTCTCGACGAACGTAGCCGTGAGTTCTGGGGTGAGGGATACCGTTGGTTCGACCTCGTTCGTACACAGACATGGGCTAAGCGTGCAGGAACCTATCGTATCGCCGGCAGCGGCTATACCGATAAGGATCTGGAGACCTTCAAGCGCGACATCCCCGCTGGTTACTATATCCGTCCTATCCCACAGGGACAGCTTGATGGTATGGAGATGACTCCTGAGGAGAAGAAAGCTTATCAGAATCCTGCATATAGGAATTAATAATAGTTAGTTAGGTTAGTATTAGAATTATCTCTCTTAATCAACTCGGGGCGCCACAGCGGTGACGCCCCGAGTTTTTATTCTTCAGTCATCCTGACTCCCTTGGTAACATCAAAGCCTGGATCTGATTCTTCATCGGCAGGATGATCTTCGAGGTATTTCTGATAGGCCTCTTCAATCTCCTCCAATTTCTTTTCAAGTAGCTGGTCAACCATCTCCTTGGTCTTCTCGTATGTCTGTTTCAGTTGATCTGCCGCCTCCTCAATATCCTTCTGAGTGGAGATAAAACTGCCTTCCAGCATCTTATTCTGGGCATCGAAGTTGACAATCTCTATCTTCGATTTGCACTCCCTATGGAGTACTTTCACGCCTTCTGTCAATAGGTCGCGACGATCCTTATCCACATCAGGCATGGTATAGAGAATGTATTTTTGACCTTGTTTCTGCGCGTCGGAGTCATCATCCTGATCATCACCTAGTTCCTCAGCACCTTCGTCAGTACGGAGCATCATCTTCATCTTAAACTCAGGATGGGCCTCGAACACACCCTTGATAATATCCTTCAGATACATCTCTTCATTGGGGATAACGGCCAACTGGAACTCATTGGGCTGAGCCACCATAGCCACCTCCTCGATGTTACACTCGTAGCCGTTGGCCATTACCGATACCGACATCAGCGAGGTGCCGTCAGACTTAACGCAGAGATTCTTGTAACGGAAATCCAACAATCCGTAATAAGCACCAAACTTAGAGCTGGCAGTCTGTACTTCTTTTAATAAATGAGCATTCATAACTCTTCACTTTTTCATTTTTTACTTTTCACTCCTTCGGCGCATCCTCTTCCTTCAGTTTCGCACTCAGGCTGCCACCGCCTCCACCACCTGGAGTAGCGACACCATCGCTGATGTTGCTCGACTTGAACGACGACTTGGCCTCGATATTGTCGATGGTCGCTTTTGGTGCCTTGAATTCGTCCTTGACTTCTGTCTTGCCGTTGATGGTGGTTTCGCCATAAACTTGTGTTTGACTTCCGCCCACAGCAGCATTGCCACCATCGAGCTGGAGCACTGCCTTACCCTCACCCTGCTGGGCTTCGAGTGTATTGTCGGCAAAGAGTCCCATCTCCTCTGTCACAGCCTGAATCTTCTTACTCTTGACATCCTTCGACTTCGCACCAACAAACATCTTCTCTGATACGAGCACCATCGTACTGCCTTCAGCCAGCTTGTCGTCGGTACGCTTCTCTTTCTCCACATCCATCGACCTGACAGCCACAGCCTTGGCATTGATAGCGACACTACCTGTAGCCTTACCTTCGGTATCGATAGCAGAGAGATCCATTTTTTCGGCACGGATAGAGAATGCACCGTCCTTCGTGAGGGCTTTCTCCTTCTTCTCGCCGTTCTCTACGTCGTAGTCGACGCTTTCCACCGTAACAGTCTTCGAACGGACAATCAGATCGCCTTCTGCGGTGTAGTTCACCTTCGTGAGCTTACCCTCGTCGTCCACCTCCACATTAGCAGAGTTCTCTGTGCTCACCTCTACGGTCTTAGCACGAACACTGATCTTTCCTTCTTCTGTCAGCGCCTTCTCCTGAAGTTTCTTCTCCTTCACTTCGTAGTCCATACTCTCAAGGGTGATATTCTTCGACTTCAGGATAATGTCACCCTCTGCAACATACTCTGCTGTCTTGAGCTTACTATCGTCCTTGTCATATTCCAGCTTGTCAGCACCAGCAGTGGTCACCTCTACGGTCTTGGCCTGGATACGCACCTGACCTTTCTCCTTCAGCTTACCATCCTGCTCTACCGACCTCACGCTGAACACATTGGCCAGGATGCTGACGCCAGCATCCTCGTTGTTACGATAGTTGCCCTCGCCATCAACAGAACTGAGACTGATCTTCTCTCCAGCAATAGCTACTGAAGTGCCCGTACTGTTCTTCGTGAAGTCCTCGCCTTTCTTGATCTTACTCTTCTCGTCCCTGAAGCACTTGATCTGACGGTTCACTTCAGCCAGTATCGAGAGTGTTTGGGCATAGCCAGCCACCTCTTCTGAAAGCGAGAGTGAAAGGGTCTCTATCTCATCGTCGATGTCGTACAGATCCTGATAGTTTCCACGTACCTCGTCGTCATCGGTGGTGATCTTCTCTTTCTTGTCGAGTTGTTCCTCGATATCCTTGACCAGACCATTAAATGACTCCTTATGGGTGGCAGCCAGCTCCTTGATAGCCGACTTACGCTCCTCATAGGCACTGATTAAGTCGTCGAGTCGTTTCTCACGACTCTCAGCTGTCGCTGTAGCACCTATCTCGATATTCTTATCGGCGTGGATACGCACACCACCACCTGCTGCGGGCAGCGTTGGAGCAGAGAAGGCACCATCCACATCATCGCTCTGGAGGATGATGTTTCGTGCCTGACTGATCACAGAAGACACTGAGTTCACCACATGCTCCTGACCGTCGATGCCAGGATCTTCGGCAGTTTCACGGATGTTGGTGGCACGCAGTTCTACCTGTCCACCACTACCTACACCCTGAAGACCCACCTGATTACCACGTACGATCACCGTCGAGCCAGCTCCACTGTTCAAGTTGCCACTGGGATCCACGTCTCCAATGATAATCTCTGGGGCGGAAAGCACCAGTCGCTGTTCGTCGCGCAGGTAGTAGCCTTTCTTCATCTGGTTGATCACCTCCACCTGCATCTCCTGCATCTCAGCCTTGCATTTCCGTATCTCAGCCAGATCCTTCTCTACGCTGTCCTCAAAGGCTTTGAGCTTCTCTTCCCATTCTTTAAATATATAGTCCATAACTATTCACTATTGATGTTAACTACTTAATACTCTTAAGTGTCAGGATCAGTGCATCCCAGTTACCCTTCGAAGCCTCTTCTTCCTTAGTGAAGGCACCACTGTCGAATACACGGGTCTCACCCAGCTTATCCGACATCAGGATGGTACCATAGCCACGATCGGCCCATACTTCACGATCGTGAATCCTTGCGAATTCGTCGATCTGTAAGCGCTTGGCGAGTAAACCGAAGGTACTGTCGTATGACTTACGGAGGAAGGCATTCTTAGGCTTCTGCATCTTAGCCAGGAAGTGATGCCAATGGTATTCAGAATCCATTCTGTCTTCCTTGACGTCTGAGGTTTTGTACATCAGCTTGAGGTATTTACCATCCTGTGCACCCTGGAACGGATTTCTCAGGAATCGTCCTACCACATTAGCAGTCTCACCAACGGCACCTGCAGCACCTGCAAGATTACCCAGGATAGCACTCTTGACAGCACCGCCTCCGACCTTAGATTTGGCAGCACTCGCAGCAGCCTTGATACCACCACCCGCATTGATCGGATCCATCTTGTAGTCGTCACACTCTGCCAACTCTGCCAGGAATACAGCAGCCACCGTACGCTTGAACTTTCTGGCAGAGCCAACATACGCATCTTGTTCTTCTGACAACTCACTACCGAAGAGTGTATTGGGATTAGGCTTGTCGCCTTGCAGATAGTGGTCTTTCCAAGCATCCGTCCTAACGTCCTTTCTGTCGTCGAAGGCTTTCTTCAGAAGTTCCTTCATCTTTGGCTCCACATCTACAGTAACGTCATCAAGCAGATGGTCGAATGCATCCACATGTTTATGGAAGTTATACATAGCCTCTCCAAGCGTATTTGCAAGGGATGCCAGCTTAATCTCCTTATGGAAATAGGTCTCACCTTCAAAGACCATATCACCAGGTATCAGGTGATCACGGAACATATCTTCCTTAATGGGATCATCCCACTCCGTGGTGGTATCGAATGCCCAACTATCTTCCAGCACTTTCTGGTGCAACTCGCGCACTTTATCTTGTTCCACAAACATGGTAATACACCTAGCGAATTTCTCCCTGGCTGCAAAACAATTATTATAAAGCGTCTTGTAGTTAGAAAAGAAGCTGTTCAGCTTATTGTCCATAAAGTGTAAGCAGTCGACAGTCTTAGCCAGGAACGGGATCTCTCCCCTGGCTTTGACATTACGCTTCTGCTCACCAACATAGCGATTGGCAGGAATCTGTGCAAAGCTGTCGATACCAGCCTCCAGTTTCAGATAACGGTTCGACCTGATTTGCATCGTTCCCTCAATAGGACGGAGTATCACCTCAACAAAATGGCGGATAAAAGTCATGTCAAGATACGGACCTACCACACTGTCGACGACACCACCTGTCACACCAAAGACAATACCTGTAGCCATACCACCAAGCTTTCCTCCTACAGTAGGATGACCAGGTACGGGCTTCTGGATATTCTCACCCGACTTGATGGTAATGTTATTACCTGCAGTAATCTCCACGTTCTTACCATTGATCTTGATGTCGCCATTCGGCGCATTGAGGGTGATACCAGTAAAGGCATCGATACTCACATCGCCAAACGGAGAGTTCATCTTGATCTTACGTTCATGGGCCGACATCGACAGTTCGTAGAATCCAAAACGGTCGCCGATATGGATACCACCCGTCATGTCTTTCATGCAGTCGAAACCATAGCCTGCCAAGGAAACAACGGTCGACAAGGCTCCTTGGACACCTTCCATCAGTTTCGCGCCATTAGGTGGGTCATTAAAGGCAATATGATGACCATTAGGTGACATGATATAGGTACTGGCTCCTTTCAGCAGACCACTCTTGACGGTAGTGATGTTCGAGCGCTGTTCTGGGGTCTTCACGTTCTTGGAGAACAGGCTACCCACCACATACGGACGCTCAATGTTATCATTGTCGTAGTTTACAAGTACCTCGTCGCCTTTTTGGGGTTTGAAGTAGGTTCCACCACCTGATGTAGCCGATGGCGTAGCGACGCGCACCCAAGGAGAAGCGATCTGAATCAGCTCCTGTTTCCAGGCATCCTCCTTGTCCTTCAGGGTCTTATCCTTCGTCTCCTTGTTGATCTTTGCAATCTCCTGCTGTCTCTTGGCCTTCAAAACCTCTTGGTATTTGGCTTCAAGATCTTTCTCGATCTTCTCGATTTCCTCATCGAGATCGGTGTAATCACTTTCTTCCAACACCTTCAAGACTGCTTTCAGGATTTCATATTCCTTCTTCACACGCTCTAATTCGGCCTGACGCATAAAGATTTCCTGAAGCTCTGTGAATGACAGCACCCTTTCTGAATCACCCTCGTCAGGAAGGGTAAGCTCCTCTATCAGCTGCTCATCTTCTACCACTTTGGCCTTCAGCTCGTTAATCTTTTGCTGACGCTCTTCATCGCTCAGATCGTCCAACTCTTTCAAAATTCCCTTCTTTAATTTCATCAGGGCCAGTGCATCGGATATCTCCTGAAGCAGTTTATTTGCTGCATCTACATCCTCATTAGCTTTTTCCAAGCCTACCTCTGCCTCCTTCAAGGCCAGCTTCACCTGCTCCTTAGCCGATTGCCAAGGATAGGCAATACGCACACGTCCCTGATACTTCGGATCCTCGTTATCGATGACAAAGGCCGTCTGAGGACCAGCCTTCCGATAGAATGGAGCCGAAATGGGAGGAACAGCCAGATCCTTATCGTCCTTGCCCTTGAAGGTGGGGATGGCGTAGATGAGCTGCGACTGCTTTCCTGTATAGATATCCGAGTCTGTTTGGTCATACTTCCTATAGTCGTGTGTCCACTTCGTATCAGCCACCATATCGATTCTGATCACCACGTAAGTGCCATCGAGCCCGTCAACTTTCACTTTCTCACCAATTTTCACAGGGAAGAAGTTCACGCCCATATCGATACAGATGATCTGTTTCTGCTGCTCCTGCTCGTGCTGGCGGATATTCTTATAGAAGTCGATGTTAGTCCAGCCCTTGCTATCCTTTGTGCCAAAGCCTACGAACCTGTCGCTATCCTGCTGCTCGGAATAGTTATACTTCTGGTCTTTGATGTATTTTTTGTTCGCCAGGCCGTCAATGGTCCCAAATGGGTGGAGGTTGATAAACCAGAAACACTTGGCTGATGCTGCGCCCCACTCTGCTGCCATATTGATGGCAAAGTCGATGGCGTTAGACAAAACAGAGGTCTTCGTATTCTTCAGCTCGTTGGCTATCAGCGAGAGCACGAGAGCCGTAGCAAAGTCCTTACCTGATTTCCCGCTGAAGAATTCAGGATCGAAGCCCATTTCATAGTTAAAGTTGGTCCACTTGTCTGGAATCAAGGGGTATAAGAACTCATCATGGGCCACTTCTGCATTATAGACAGGCTTGTCTGGGAAAATTTCCTCAGGGTAACCGAGATCGTTTTTCTTGGAAGTCTCGAAGTTCAGGGTCTTCACCTCACCGTCTTTATCCTTGACACTATCACGATAGAACAAATCAACATTCAGCGGATTATTCGAATAGCTGGCCTGCGTCACACTCTCGTAGTCTTTGATGGTATTCTGTTCCTCTGTTTCCGGCAAACCCATGATCAGTTTACCATCCTCGAAATAAAGGAACTCACCACAACGGTTCGACGTACGCACCATAAAATCGTAGAACGACTCGTTATACTGTACCAGATAAGGCTGAATAAACTCCGAAGGGATGGTAGCTACCATTATTATATTGGTTCTCGGATCCTTGAAGGCCAGACTTGAATCATATTTCAGGAAGCTCAGCGAGTCCACATTGGTTTTGATAAGTGATGATCCGTTAAAGCCAAAGGTACAACTCTCGGGCATCAGGATACCAGAACCCAGCTTCTTGGCAATATATGCTTTGCTGTATTTATCAAGAGTCATCAGCTTGTCGATACTGTAGATCACCAGCTTGACAAACAGCGAGGCTACACCATTGTTCTTTATCAGTTGCGGGCAGGTTTCGAACACATAGTAATTCTCGGCGATGATGGTTTCTTCCTGATTGTCATCACCTTGTGGGATAACGGTCATCTTCACCAGTCGTTTCAAGAAAAGCTCATTCACTTTTTGGATGGATGGCAGTGGCGCATTGTCTGATGTCAGCACCTCCACTTCAACCTCTATCAGTCCTGGCTCATAGATCCTTCGGTAGAACTTAGCACCATTCAGACATAGCTTACAGGCCTTTTTGTCTATCGTAAAGTCTTCCCTGTTTTGGGTAAGCCTCAGTGTATCCAGACTGGTAGTTGGGGCCTCAACGCTGTTTCCGAAATAGAGCCGATAATTATAGGTACTTACTGTAGTTGTTGACATAATCGGTTTCGTTTGGTTTACTCAAATTCAAACATCGCAGCCAACCCTGTGGCATTCAGGACTTCACGCACAAAGTCGTTCACGCCTTTCAGAATCACACGGGCGCCTTTTGCACTGCCGTTCTTAAATATAATGAAGATCAGTCGCAATCCGCTTGAGGCTATATAGTTCACTTCTGTCATGTCCAGAATAATCGATTCATACTCCTTCTCCTCTATCAACGGGAAGATCGTCTGTTCGGCTTCAGGCACACTGAGTGAGTCAAGTCTGCCATTCAGAATGGCTGTTAACACTTTCTCATTTTCTTGAATAGTAATGTCCATAATCCTATTATTTTTTTAGTTTATAATTGTTCTGGTCCGAAATATCTGATGGCGAGCATCGTCAAGTCATCACTCTGCTCAGCCTCTCCTACAAAGGCATGGATGCTCTCCAACGTATGCTTCATCAGCTTCTGCGGCATCTGGTCTTCTTTAGAAGCAAGACCCTTCACCATTTCCAGGAACCTGTCTATTCCGTAGAATTTCTCATCCTTGTCTTCTGCCTCAGTCAGTCCGTCTGTAAACAAGAAGATCGTAGTATCTGGCTGTATATCAGCCTCTTCTGGCACGAACACCATGTCAGGTATCAGTCCTACTGGGAGATTAGGCTTTACTGGCAACCTCGAAACCCCATTGCCTATGAGCACAGGAGCCTCATGACCTCCGTTACAATAGCATAGATGACCTGTTGCCAAGTCGAGCCTGCCTATGAAGAGTGTTACAAACATATTCATATCGTTGCCATCGGCAATGGAATTGTTAATGTACTTCATCATCATCTCTGGACGATCCTCATGGATAGAGAGACCATGGAAGAGTTTCCTGGCCACCGTCATTACCAAGGCAGCAGGAACACTTTTGCCTGAGACGTCGCCTATACAGAAGAACAGCTGCTCATCGCGCAAGAGGAAGTCGAAGAGATCGCCACCCACTGACTTGGCTGGTGTCATGTGCCCATAGACATCAATGTCATGCCGTTTTGGATAGGGCGGATACTTCTGGGGCACCATCGACATCTGGATATTGTAGGCTATCTTCAGTTCTTTCTCTATAGCAGCCTTCGAGGCAGCAGTCTTCTCCAGATCCTTCATATACTGGGAGAGCGAGTACTGCATATCCTCAAACGAGTCGCGCAACATGTGTATCTCGTCGTGGTGCTTCACAATGGGCAGCGAGGCATCGAAGTTTCCATTGGCCACCTCATCGACAGAAACAGCCAGACGAGTCAGGGGCTCCGTAATCCTTCGGGCTGTAAACAAGCATACCAGCATCACCAAGATACCAGCCAACACCATAAGAAGATTATGGATGATACTTGTTTTGCGTGAGGCTGCATGCACATAGTCATTGGGCACAACGGTGGCCAACGTCCAGCCTGCAATCTTTACTGGCATATAGAACATGTGTGAGGGCACACCCAGCGCATCAATCTGCACATAGCCCTGCCTATTGTTTTTCATGTCTTCGCAAACCCCATCGTCAATTATTCCAGGTGTCTCTTCGGCCATCTTAAAGAAGTTCCATTTCAGAATCTTCGACTTGTCTCTGTGGGTGATAAAGGCGCCGTTTCTATCGAGGATAAAGCTATGCGAGGCATATTTCATAAAGTCGTCATGATTCTTGATGATGGTCGGATCGGCATTAAGACTGTCCATCTTCTCCACGTAGTTCGCCAGCTCCTCAAGCGACAGGTCGGCATCGAACACAGCAACCATATGGCCGTCTTTGTCGTGTAAAGGCACACTAAAGGTCACAAATGCCTGCTTGCCACCAGCATCGTCGTAGTAGGCGTCCGACCAGTAACCTCGGGGCGATTTCTTGGTCTCCTGATACCATTGCGCCTGAAAATAGTCATGCCCTTCGCCTCCAATCTGCTTCACCTGGACATTGCCCGTAGAGTCGATCATGGCGTACAGCTCCATCCACTTGCCATGCTGCTTGAAGTAATAAGGTTCAAAAGCAACGGCAGAACCATATATCTGGGGATTCAGCTCCACAAACCTCTTCAGCACCTTCGACAGCTCGTCAAGTTTGTCCATGTGCTCCTCAACCTCGTGTACCTGGTTGTTTACAGCCACATAGACATCCGACAGCTGGCGCCTGGTCTTCTCCTTCATGGCCATCAGACTGTTCTCGCAGACACGCCTGGTCTGACTGTTAGCCACGTCGTCGAGGAAGTGGCTCGTCATCCAGCCAATAGGTGTCAGAGCCACTAACAGCATAAGGAACAACCAGAAAGTCAGCCTGCTGGCAAACGAATGTTTTATTCCAACGTTTTTTGACATCTTTAGTTATTGTAATATCACGTTGCAAAAATAAACAAAAATGCTGAACCAACCAAAGAAATCACATTTTTTATGCTTTATGACGAGTAAAGTCGGACTTTAGTCGGAGTAAACCTGGACTTTACTCCGACTAAACCTCTAAATTTTCTCGAGAATTTCAGACTTTACTCCGACTAAAGTCTGAGCCCCCTCGGAGCATACGTCGACTTTACTCGTAGCAAGGTCCAAGCAAGACTCTGAAATCTACCACTTGATTGTTAGTGGTTTTGAGGCTTTTTGTGAAAAATCCGTGAAATTATTTCTTGCATAATCTCACGGATTTTCCGTATAAAACCACTATCTTTGCCTCGGAATTGAAAAGATTCTGCCCAGATAAGTTAATATATCATAAATCATCTGGAATAACGTACAAGTTTTTTGATGCTAACAGTTATATAAGTATAGACATATAGATTGCAATGATGATGAGAAGAAACGTATTCCTATTTAGCCTTTCGCTGCTGGCGATGATGCTGTTCTTGCCAGCCTGTTCGAGTGAAGAAAAACTTTCAACTTGCCATTGCGAGAAGAATCTCGTAAAGACGGTTGAGCAGGTTTCTGGAACGATGAGATACGAGGATCGCTTAGGCAAATGGTATATTGAACACGGGATCCCATTTTCCATTGATGCAGTTGATGACTATTTCCCTGATAAGTTGGATAAGAAGTTTAAGCAGGAAGGCATGAAGGTACTCGTTTCAGGAGATGTATACGAGATGAATATCGAGTGGCATGGAGATAATCTTATAGACATTGGCGGACTTGAGCGCTATTGTATGGACATCTTGAGTATTGAAGAATACGACGAGAATTACATGGATCCAGAAGCCTTGAAACTCATCTGCCAAACGTGGAAACTGCAAGGTTATGGAAGCGAAGCTAACTGGCATGATGTTGGAACGAAAAACGAGGGCGATCATTTCGAAATCACATTCTCGCCAGATGGAACATTCTCCAGTAGAGCCATCGTCAATGAGACTAAAGGAAAGTTCGTCATTGGGAAATATAATAATTTAAGATTCTCCGACGATTATCAGGTAAACCATGAATCAGAGAGTGACGCTGATGCCCAGTTTATGGAATACGTTCTCCCGCAAACAGGAGGAAAGATAGTCCTCACCTCTGATGAACTCAAGATCTATTATGATATGAACAGCTATTTTTATTTCAAGAAAAAGGCTCAGATATAAGAATAATTTGCTAAATTTGCCGCAGAATATATAGACATAAGAAAACAACGTCAAATGAAAAAGGTTTTAGTTAATATTGGACTCATGCTGCTGGCAATGCTTCTCTTGCCTGCATGTAACAGTAATAGTGAGGAGGAAGAGTATCAAATGCAGAACGGCGCCTTTGAGGGCGTGGTCTATGAAGAGGGGGGTACTCCAGTTTCCTCTTCTCCCCTTTCCGTTTTCCTCACAAAAGAGTTGCATCCCCCTTACTGGGATGGTTATGGCAATATGTATATGACATTCTTCTACCCTGACACCGCTTATCCTTATCAGGATACTTGCTTGGTCATCAACAGCCGCGAGGAGTTCCAGGCTGCATATCATGGAAAAGAACAACTGCCTGACGTGGATTTCAAGAACAATACCCTTGTCATTTGCCAAACAAGCGCACCAGACGGAGTATATAGACTTGGACGCGTTATGCTACAAGAACAGCCCGACAATTATGAACTTCAGATGAGTATTTTTGATACTCATTCCGAGCTGTCTCTTTGTACGGCAATTCACATCTATTATTGGCGTCTATTCCCCAAACTGAAAGACAAGGAGATCATCCTCAAAATAAGCGTAAAACATTAAAATGTGTTCTCACTGAGTTCTAGAAGTGTTACAAAAACGGCAATATGACGCAAGATTTAAACAAAAGAATTTCGTCAATTCAATATAATTTGCTAAATTTGCCGCAGAATATCACGTTTTCGACGGGCAGCACCATCGCCTACACGTACGACGCGGCGGGCAGGAAGCTAAACGTCACCTACGGCACACCGGCCA
>JAEEGG010004866.1_pt1 | contig 32389 bp, 27 predicted proteins | sample 9134161 | NCBI WGS metagenome assembly JAEEGG01 (sample SAMN16246543, study PRJNA631951) | gut metagenome | biome: gut microbiome; feature: rumen; material: CR-attached | host: Bos | place: Iran: Karaj | collected 2018-10 | reverse complement strand
AGCACCCGGCATATACGGGCTTGTCTTGTTTCTTGTATAATAGTAAAACTCCGGCCTCCCCCCCCGCCCTCCCCCGTGGGGAGGGCGGGGGGAGAGGCCGCTTGGCTCTTAGTTACTACAGAACCTCTCCCATTCCGTCTGGAAGCCGTTGAATACATTGATATCGACCTCTGTGTTGATGCCCTTTACACGACCGTCTGGACACAACTGCCAATATACAAGATTCACATTCGGACGGTACATACCATAGCGGGCAATCCACACGTTGTAGTTCTTCATCAGGTCGGGAGCAGCCGGCAGGTGTTTATCCACAAACTTCTGACTGACGTAGAGGATAGGCTTCACACCATGTGCCTGCTCTACCATATTCAACCACTTGCGTATATGGGCGAACATCGCCTTTGTACCTCCCATCTGCCTAATCTGTCCTGCTGTCGGCTCAACGTCGAGCACAGGAGGGAAGTCACCATACTGATAACGAGAGTTCTTTAGGAAGAACATGGCCTGCTCTGCACCTGTGGTCTTGGTAGAGAAGAAGTGATACGACCCCACTTTATATCCGTGGCTACGAGCTGCCTTATAGTCTGCGTAATAGTAGTTGTTCTTGATGCTCTTGCCCTCGGTTGATTTGATATAGATGAATGAGATCTTGTAGTTCACATCACCTGATATCGTCTTCTTGCTGATGTTGCCGAGGTGTGTTATCTTCAGGTCGTTCCAGTTGATACCGAACCTCTGCACCTTGTTCCTTACACGCAGCACCTTCTTTCCCTTACGGTTACGCACCCATCTCTTCACCTTCGTTATCTTCTCATGCTGATAACGCGAGATGTCAATACCATAGATACGCTCTTCTGTATAGGTGATGAGCTCTCCCAGATAACCGCCGTCCTTCCACTCACCTATGCGCATTCGCATACCTGGTGTGAGTGCCAGACCAAAGCCTGAGCGTAATCCATGAGACCAGTTACCCTCGTAGTAACCGCCATCAGTCTTGTACAGCTTTCCATAGCCATGATAGCAACCTGCGGAATCAACACTACCGATATAGGTTCCAAGAGAGTCTATCCTCATATGACTTGGCAAAACCATTCTCGGAGCCGGACGCTTTGCGAGATGCTGCTTTATCATGTCGGTGCAGAAGGTATTCAGACTGGTAGAGAGATAGTACGGTTTCCTGCTGTCCTTTGTGCGGATCACAACCATACCGTTCTTCTCCTTCACCATTTCACACTCCACTCGCACAGGTCGTGCAGATGCTTTCTCTGATTCATTTACCCATGCATAGTAACGTGAACATAGTTCGAGACGTAGCGGAGTTTTATTATCAATCTTCGCAAGAGCCTTTGCAACGCCATTAAGCGAATCCTTTGAGTGATGCATATATTCACTCGCGCGAGTAACAACGTCAAAGCCATCCTCAGTCACATCATGTGTGCGGATATAATAGTCCGCATGTTCTTCCTGCTCTTCTATATTTACAAGAAGTTTCTTTACTGCCTCCTTCTGACGGGCAACCATTTTGTGCAACTGCTCACTACTTGCCTTGCAAAGCGAAGCTGTGTCAGTTTTCAATACCATCAGTCGGCCTTTGCATGAAGGTATTACAGGAAGCCAATTCACCCATTGGCCGGGAATGGAATATGTGACGGTGGACACATTTGAATGACTGTCCGGTCTGCCTCCCACGAAAAGCGTATCGCCCTGAATATCGCGAAAGGACATCAACGTATCATTACCCGACATCAATAGAAAACAATCCTCGCGTTCTACCTTCGCATCTGACATTGCTATCTCTTCTGGAGACACACTACGTGACTGCCAAAGGAATACTACAATAATGATGCAGAGTACGACTGCAGGAAATATACTATACTTAATTACCTTTTTCATTATTAGAGAGCAAAATTACACATTTTTTTTTTCATAAATGCAAGTTGTTGATAATTTTTTATATCTTTGCAGAAAAAATGTGAATTTGAATGAAAAATAGAAAATGAAAATTGAAAAATAACACAATGTACAATTTATAAATTGTAATATGTATTTTTTATTATTCACTTTTCATTATATAATTTAAAAGACCTAAACATCATGCTAGTAAAAACATATTGTGCAGCAATAAATGGCTTGGAAGTTACCACGGTCACGGTAGAGATTAGTGTGGAAGCAGGACAATGCCTGTATCTCTCCGGATTGGGCGATGAGGCTGTGCGCGAGAGTCAGAGCAGAATCAGAACGGCATATCTGTATAGCGGATATAAATTTCCAAATAAGGCTATAACGATAAACCTTGCTCCAGCTGATTTGCGTAAGGAAGGAACTTCTTTTGACCTGCCAATTGCTATCGGCATACTTGCTGCTAACGAGGATATGCCTAAGGAACTGCTTGACAAGTATCTTTTAATTGGTGAGCTTGGTCTTGATGGCACTCTCCAACCTATTCGTGGTGCTCTGCCTATTGCTATCAAGGCAAGAAAGGACGGATATAAAGGAATGATTCTCCCTCGTGCTAATGCTCGTGAGGCTGCTGTGGTTAATAATCTTGAGATCTATGGCATGGATACTCTGGCTGATGTGGTGCAATTCCTGTCGGGACAGAGTGAGGTACAGCCATTGGAATATGACACACGAAAGGTTTTTTACGAGCAACAGGCAAGCTGTAGCGACCTTGACTTTGCTGACGTTAAAGGACAAGAATCTGTGAAACGTGCTATGGAGGTAGCGGCTGCCGGTGGTCATAACATGATAATGATAGGTCCTCCTGGCTCAGGTAAGTCCATGATGGCTAAGCGGTTGCCAAGTATCCTTCCACCTTTGTCACTTTCTGAGAGTCTGGAAACAACCCAGATTCATAGTATTGCTGGTAAGTTAAGCGGAGGCAAAGACGGAAGGGGAGCCACTCTTATCTCCCAACGCCCTTTCAGAAGTCCGCACCATACCATTTCGCAGGTAGCATTGGTTGGTGGTGGCTCTAAGGCCATGCCAGGTGAAATATCTCTCGCTCATAATGGAGTTCTCTTCTGTGATGAGTTGCCTGAATTTAATAAAAGCACTCTGGAAGTTCTTCGGCAACCATTAGAGGATAGAATAATCACTATCTCTCGTGCAAAATACACGATAGAATATCCGTGTTCTTTCATGTTTGTCGCAAGTGCCAATCCTTGTCCTTGCGGTTATTATGGCGATCCGACACATCATTGTGCCTGTACCCCTAATCAGATACAGAGATATATGAATAAGATCTCAGGTCCGTTGCTCGACCGTATTGATATCCAGATAGATATCGTGGCTGTTCCTTTCTCTGAACTCTCAAAGACTGCTCAAGGCGAATCTTCTGCAGAGATTCGTAAGCGTGTCATAGCTGCACGTCAGATACAGACAGAGCGTTTCAAGAAAGAAAAGGCAGTTCATTGCAACGCACAGATGACCGATAGGATGCTTCGCAAATATTGTGCCATCGATGAGCAGACCACCACACTTCTCCATAATGCTATGGAGCGTCTGCACCTCTCCGCAAGGGCTTACTCTCGCATTCTAAAGGTTGCAAGAACAATAGCCGACCTTTCTAGCTCAGAGAATATCCAGATGCCACATATCGCCGAGGCTATCGGGTATAGACAGTTGGATAGAGGAGACTGGGCAGAGAGAGGAATGTAAGAGATTAAAATATTAAGAAATTAAGAGATTAAGTGATTAAATAAATATGGATCGTAGTTCACAAATCATTCGTACCAGTTGGATAGGTATAGCAGCCAATGTGCTATTGGCAGGTTTCAAGGCAACAGTCGGCATTCTTGCCAATTCCGTGGCTATCATAATGGATGCTGTAAATAATCTTAGTGATGCTCTTTCGAGCGTCATTACCATCGTTGGAACTAAACTGTCGCAGCGACCAGCCGACCGCAAGCATCCATTCGGTTTCGGGCGTATAGAGTATTTCAGCGCTATCATAATTGCCATTATTGTACTATCGGCTGGCATCACCTCACTCATAGAGTCGGTGAAGAAAATCTTCGACCCTACAGAACCAGAATATTCTACGGTGACACTTGTTGTGATTGCAGTTGCTATTGTGGTGAAACTGATACTTGGACAATACGTTAAGCGTAAGGGTGAGCAACTTAAAAGCGATGCCTTGATAGCTTCTGGTTCTGACGCATTGTTTGATGCAATTATCACTCTGGCAACACTTATCTCGGCAGGTGTTATGCTACTATGGAACGTGTCTCTCGACGGTATTCTTGGAGCCTTGATTTCTGCTGTCATCATCAAGGCTGGTATAGAGATGCTTACCTCACCAATCAACGAACTGCTCGGTACGAGTATTTCGGCAGAACTCACCAAGCAGATACAGAAGGAGGTTTCCGACTTTGAGGGTGTTCATGGTGTTTTCGACCTGATTCTACACAACTATGGTCCTGACGTGAAGATTGGTTCGTTACATATCAATGTCTATGACACGATGTCGGCTCACGACATTCATGGTCTGACACGCAAAATCTCGATGCAGATGTACGAGCGTCACGGCATCATAATGACTGTTGGAGTCTATGCCATAGCCACAGGCGAGAACAGACGAACCGAACTACAGGCGAAGGTAATGCAGACTCTCGCAGCCCACAAGGATATTGTTCAGGTGCATGGCTTCTACTATTCAGAGAAAGACAATATGCTTTCCGTAGATGTCGTTCCTGATATCTCCGTCCACGATGATGCTGCTCTCATCAGCCAACTCACCACAGAGATACAGCCTTTGGTACCAGATATGCAGGTATTCATTGTTGTTGATCATAATTATACAGAATAACCGATATTCATGAGTGTCCTATTAGCCTGGAAGGCTATACTATGCGTAACCGTGGGCATACTTGACGAAGGAGAGGATGCCCACGGATAATGAGTACCCTATCCGCAATATCAGCCTGGAAGGCTGTACCTGATGGGCTTTCTCATTCTCTATGTACTGCCTTCCAGGCAGTAGTTGGAAGATTGGTGTAATTCCCCGCACATTCTCGTTTCACTCGTATGTACGGGGTTACGCATGGTACTGTCTTCCAGACAGTTCTCAACTTTATAATAGCTTATATTATTTACAATAAAGATATCAAACGTAATGAAACATTTATACGCATTAATCTTTGTGTTGTTTATGGCGACAAATATTGTTGCTCAAGAAAGAGAGATTATTCCAGTTAACTGGGAACAGATAAGAAAAGAAGTCGATAAGAATCCACAAAAGGTGAAAGACCTGGTTGCCAGACTATCTGCTGTCAACCTTGACACAACCTTAACCTACCAAGATAGAATCTTGGCGTTTTACGGTCAGTCTTTTCTGACAAATGACAAAGAAGAAAGCCTGAAAAACGAGATGTACAAGCAAAAGGATAAAGGTCTTATGAAGAAAAGCCTTGAAACTGCTAAGAAAATCCTTGAAATTAACCCACTTAACTTGGAGGCGCTGAATCATGCTGGCCAAATATTATATTCTATGGCTAATGAATCCACATCCAATAGTGGCGTAACAAAGGAAGATGCAAAGCTCTATTTTAATAGGGCAATGAGGATATTTAATACAATAGCCATGACTGGAGACGGCTCGGCTAAACACCCCTTCTATGTCACAAAGGTAAGTGATGAATATTGTTTTATGCGATTCTTTTTGGATTTATGGGAGTACAAAATGCAAGCTGCAACATCAAATTGTGATGTCATCACCTTGAATAAAACAAGCAAATATTACGATCAAACTCAGATTTATTTTGAGATTACACGAGTCTATGAATTAGAACGTATGATGTTCCAGTAATTACGTAGTAACTCCTATGTAAGTCCGTACCAAAGTCGGTGTAAGTCCCATTTCCCTCCCAATCATAGGAACGGATTTGAAACGCTTTTGATTAGAATCTTATATGTGTTCCCCCCAGTTAAATACAATAATAAATATATACCCCTTTTGATTTCAAAGTCAAAAGGGGTGTTGTTTTTCAAAAAACTGTCAAGAATAAACAACTTGATTATTGTACTTCGACGAAAAAGAAAATGGGAATAACGGCTATTTCTTAGACCTTTCCACCCAGTTATCAATCTCAATGCCAGTGATGCGTTCAAAATGGCTAACGTTCTCTGTCACCATCACATAACCATGATGAACGGCAGACGAGCCAATAAGCATATCAAACTCTTCTATCTGTAATCCTGCACGTCTCAATTGGGCTTTCACCTCTGCGTAGGTAGGCAGAGTGTCGTAAAGGGGAACTAAGGTCAAGTTTTCCAATATAATTTCTACGTCATGCTTGTGTTTTTCTGATTGGCTATATGCAGCACCATAAAGTAGTTCTGCAATAGTTATTTCACTAATGCAGCAATTTTTGCGCCCAACCTGTTGTATCTTCTCCTTTATTCCATACTTGCCTTGTAGAAAGAAGATACAGATATTGGTATCAAGCAGATACTTTCTCTTACTCATCTTCTTCGAAATATGCCAATTTGCGTTCGTAACTTGCAGGCTGTCGTCCAATCTGGATCGCTTCAAGCATCTCATCGCCAATAGGGTCATCCTTCCATGCACCAGCCATGCTGAAGAACTGTTCGTCCTTCTCCTTCTCTGTCAACTTTCGCTTGGCTTTGCCTACAGAAGTCGCCTTTTCCTCAGCCCTTACTTCCTCATAAAGATGGTCTGCAAGCCAACGCTTGTTACTCGTTGAGAGTGACATTGAATGCAGGAAGTTTAGAACTGTATTCATTGAGATTGTCAAATTCATAAGCGTATTGTTTAAAAATTTCGCTCCAAATTTACGAATTATTTTTCAATTATTATTCGTTTCCTCCGCAAAAAATGCAAAATGTGGAGAAAATGCATATTTTTCAATCTCTTTGCTCAGCAGTTTCTTCCAAATACATAGAAGATCACACACAAGAAAAGAATCATATCTGCTCGGCAGTTCCTATACAAATCCTATTCAAATCCCTACCAAATCCCATTTTTCGCCCATTCTATGAAATTGACTTAGAACGGATTTAAAGTGGAGGAAGCAGATTCAAGTCTATGCGATTGCGAAATAAAATGTTGGGATTGTAAGACAGTCCCTTGTAACTCCTATGATCCTATAGTTCTTTATAGGCGAAAAAGCAGAGGCATAGCTAAGGATCAACGGAGGATTAACGGAGGAATGGCAAGAGTGAATGTAAGAGATGATGCCCGATTATGCGTTCTGCAAATGATGACAGATTCAAGTTATAAATCCCAGCTCTTACACTATGATGCAGCCCCAAGCCAAAATACTTACACTTTAAAACAAAAAAAATGTTTATTTTTGTTTATTTTTCCCACTTTTCTTGTCATTTTTACTTGCTTTCTGTAATTTTGCGCACGATTTTCGATATTGCAACTATCTAGTGTCTTATTTAACATAAAAATTACAGAAAATGAGAAAAAAAATTTACTTTTCAATTATTGCATTCATGGTAACCCTTGCCGTTGGTGCACAGACAAGAGAGTATGTGGATCTTCGCCTTCCAAGCGGAACGCTCTGGGCAACTTGTAATGTAGGAGCTAATGCCCCAGAGGAATATGGTGACTATTTTGCTTGGGGCGAGACAGAGCCAAAGAAGAAATGCTCTAAAAAGAATTACAAGTGGTGTAGTCATTATGATAATAATTACACGTGGATTAGCAAGTATCGCTGTCAGAAAGATGCGAAGTCCGATTTCGTAGATGGCAAGTATATACTTGATCCTGAAGATGATGCAGCTACAGTTAATTGGGGTAGTGAATGGTGTATGCCAACTACCGCGCAGTTGGTAGAACTGATGAATCCAAAATACACAACAACCAAGTCTACAACACAGAATGGTGTTCGTGGACTTCTGATAACAAGTAATAAAGATAAAACTAGGTCAATCTTTTTGCCTGGTGCTGGTGTGTGTTACGAATCTGGAGTGAGTTTTGATGGAAGCATAGGTAAAACATATTACTGGTCTAATAAATGCTTAGATAAAAGTGCTGAACCGTATTATGCTTATTCTACGAATCATATATCCCATAATCCGCATATGGAATTAAATACTAAAACCTCACGTTGGTATGGATGCTCTGTTCGCCCAGTTCGTGCAAGGGAATCTGTAAGAAAAGAGTATGTGGATCTTGGTCTTCCAAGCGGAACACTCTGGGCTACTTGTAATGTAGGTGCTTATTCAGTAGAGCAATATGGTGATCTATTCGCATGGGGTGAGACTGAGCCAAAGGAAAAGTACCAGTGGGGCACTTACAAGTGGTGTACAAAAGCTACGCCAAACTACAAGTGGTTTAGCAAGTATCGCATTTTCATAGATGATGTGTATGATTTTATGGATCAAAAGCATGTGCTTGATCCTGAGGATGATGCAGCTACCGCTAACTGGGGAAGTGAATGGTGTATGCCATCTTTCAACCAGATCAATGAACTGATGGATTCAAAATATACAACAAATACGTGGACGGTGGTGAATGGCATTGAGGGTCGTCTGATAACAAGTAAGAAGAATAGAAAGTCTATCTTCTTGCCTGCTGCTGGTAACAACTTTATGACCGAATACAACGCAGATGTAGCTGTATGGGGGCACTACTGGTGTAATGCGGTGGTTAGCGATCCACAAGCAACTCGTGCTTACGAAATGCGTTTCAGTAAGAACGCTAGTTTAGATCAATATAATATTTCTCGTGCCTATGGTTGTAGCGTTCGCCCAGTTCGTGCAAAAGTTACTACATCTATAGTAGAGGTAACTGATAATCAGAAGGCTACAAAGAGCGGAAAATATATTTCTGGTGGTAATCTTATTATCGTAAAGGATGGCAAGAAGTACAACGCTAACGGAATAGAGATAAAATAAAATCCCCCAAAATAAAAAAATAAATTGTCACTATATAGTAGGGCATCTCGAGAAGAGATGCCCTTTTTGTTTGATAGCACACGATAATAAGTAAAAACTGTCGCCCATTTGTAAATGGGATTTGGAACGGATTTGAATCGGACTTATAGCGAAGGAGAATCGGACTTGAGTCTATGAGACTAGGAAATTGTAATGTAGAGATTGCAATTTTACATTCAAAAAAAGAGTTTTCAAAAAACTCATCACTCGTCACCCGTAACGCTGTAAATTATTGTGACATTGAGGATTACAGCGTTGATTCACCCTATACCACTCGTCACCTCACTCGTCACCCAAACAAAGGTATCTTATTGATAATAAATTCATTAGGCACGCGATTCGCCCTATCCCCACTCGTCACCCTATAAAAGGTGACGAGTGAATCAACCTTGTAACTTGCTCTGTATCAGAATGATATACTATGTATGGGTGATGAGTGGGTGACGAGTGAAACTAAATGAATCACCGCTGTAACCTTTTATATTTCAACGCGATACAGCGTTGAGGGTGATGAGTTGCAGAGTATTGTAAAAATTCTTTTTTTCTTAATTACGGAACGTATGAGCGAGTAATGCTTGTGATAACTCCATTTTCAATCTTTACTAAAGTACCACAACAGCTAAAATCTATAAATTCTCGGCTCTCCATATACTGCTGATGATTGACATGGATAGTATCGTAATGATCAATTTCATCAACATTCTTATAGTTAAAGAAAACGAAATCCTTGCTTAAAGGTAGAGTTACCTTACCCATCTTATGAAAAACAGAGAAAGGACTTGGATCATGCACAGAACGGTATTCCCCATTATATTTTTTCTCAAGGAGAGCACCATATTCATAATGTCCACCATTAGCACGTTTAATACTATCTATTCGCTGCTGTTCTTTCTTTAGGTCTTCACTTGAGTAGCAGGCTCTTCCCGTAGGACCGTCATTGATAATCATAAGACTATCTCGCCACTCTATTTTTTCCACTATTATTGTCCTATCATCGAAAATAATAGTATCGCCAGCACGCATCTTGTCAACTGCTTTCCCGTCATATAGGTCCTCGTAATAAACGGTCATGGTGAGAGTGCGCTTGTCCCAGTCAAAATCGGAAAGCTCGAATGACGCAGGCACAACCACGTTCTTTAGCGAATTGAGAGAATAGCTTGGTTTCTTTGGCATAATGGTAAAATGACCATCGGCAGAAACCTTTGCAGAATCGTTGGAAGTAACCTCGATGCTGTCCGTCGCATTAGTAATAGCAGAATTGCCGTTGCCTGTGCAGCTGCCTAATGTAAGTGCAAAAACTGATAGTGTTATTGCAGATAACAGATTCCTGTTCATCGTCTTGAAATTTCTATAAAATAATAATTTAGAATATTTAATCGGGTGCAAATATAGATATTAATCTTGGATAATACGAGAATTTGGCAGAAAATCTGTTAGGCTAACTATAAATTCCTTGCAATAGCCTTCATCAGTTCTGCTACATCAATAGGCTTGGCTATATGGGCATTCATACCACAGCGGAAGGCCTGAATCTTGTCTTCGGCAAAGGCATTCGCAGTCATGGCAAGAATAGGGATATTAGCCTTTTCGTAGTCACGAAGGGCACGGATGGCTCGTGTAGCCTCATATCCGTCCATTATCGGCATCTGGATATCCATGAGGATGATGTTATAATAGTCGGACGGAGCACTATCGAGCATATCCAGACATTCCTGTCCGTTGTAGGCGTGCTCTACAATAAATCCCATCTCCTTTAGCATCTCAATGGCAATCTCTGCATTAAGTTCGTTATCTTCCACAAGTAGGATGCGCTTGCCATGGAACAAAGAAGGATCAACATCCACACCCTTGTGAGAGACTATAGCACATGTGTCAGCTATACGATGCGGGATAGTGACGGTTACTTTTGTGCCAACACCAAGTTCCGATTCTACCTCGATAGTACCTTCCATTATCTCGACCAGTCGCTTAACGATAGGCATTCCAAGTCCGGTGCCTTCCACCTTGCCCTGTGTGGTGTTATGCTCGCGCGAAAACTCCTCAAAGAGATGTGGCAGATATTCCTTGCTCATACCAATTCCGTTATCGGTAATGACTGTTCGGAACATGGCATAGCCCTCACGGTCAGAAGGGATTTCTACGGTATTCATATCAATTTTGCCACCCTCCGGGGTGTATTTATACGCATTGGATACAATATTCAGGAATATCTCGCGAAGCTTTGTCGGGTCGCAGAACACGTTCTTGTGCATTACATCAATGGAACGGGAGAAATGAAGCCCTTTTTGGCTCATCATATCCTCGAATATCGTGAAGAGGGAGTCGTTGAACGTCTTGGCATCCCATACGCTTTCCTCAAGCTGCATGGCGCCTTTCTCAATTCGCGCCATCTCAAGCACGTTGTTGATAATAGACAACAGCACATGACTTGATTCACTAATCTTACGGATAAATTCTGCTCGGCGCACAGGATCGTCCTGATACTTACTAAGCAGATTGGTAAAGCCCATGATAGCGTTCATAGGCGTGCGGATATCATGGCTCATATTGAAGAGGAAAGCGGTCTTAGCCTTACTTGCCGCCTCTGCCTGTTCACGAGATTCCATGAGCATCTTCTTGTCGTGCTCCTCACGTGCTATGAGCTTGTCAATACACTTACAGCCGACAACCATGTTATTATGGTCATTAACATCCACCGGCAATACTATCGCCTCAAAATTCTCCTGACCAGCCTTATTCGGCTTTGTCTTGAAACGGATTGATATGTTGAAATCACCACAACATGCGCGACGGCGAAGGTTATCGAGATTGGCTACCTTGCGAAACTCCTCACGATATTCCTCAACTACGAAGGTATCAATATAAAGCGTGAAGAAATGGTCAAAAGGAACCACGGAAGGGAAATTGAACTTATGAGCGTTCTGGTTAGGATCCATCTTGTGAATACGCATAATACCATCTTGAAGATTGACAGAGAAGATTGTGGAGTATTCGTCAGCAAGCGCATTATTTAGCTTGTTGGTCATCTCCATTTCGCGCTTCAGATTCACCTCCTTGCTTATGTCGTAGTTGAAGGCGATACATTCCAGGTGGTTGTTTGTCGGGTTGATTACCAGTCGCCCAACGAAACGCACAGGCACTATGTCTCCGTTCTGATGCCTTACCTCCGTATCAAGCGTTATCGCCATCTCGCCCTTTTCATAGGTCTCCTGAACATAGGCATAGGAGAAGACACGTCGGAACTCCTTCTTTGCTTCTGCTGTGGTAATCTCGTCCTCTATGGCTTGCAGAAGCATATCAGAAGAGGTGATCTCTATGCCAGGCAACACGTCTTGCTGCATATTGAGGTTGAGAAGTTTCCTGTCGTTGATATCGACATGGCAGATACCCTGAGCCATACTGATAGAGCTGACAATAGCATCAACCTCGGTCTTGTATCTCTTCTCCGAACGGCGCATCTCCGTAACATCGGAAAAATATTCCAACAATGCCTTTTTGCCTTTCCAGTCAATGAACTTGATCTTTATTGAATAGACTCCCGTACAATCTTCTACATCCTTGACAATCTGCTCGCCATTGTCCATGCTATTATACGGACAGAATGAGCACGGCACATCGCTATCCATAAGATATTTATGGCATTTCTGCCCAAGATACGGGATATCGCTATGTGCGGCAGCCTTCAGCATAGGTGCGTTGGCATACAGCATGGAGTGTGTCTCCACGTCACATACCTGAATCATCTGATCCGAGTCGTCAAGAATCTGTAGAAGTGCGGATAGCTCATTGTTCATAGCATTATGTTATTGTTGGAAGGTCTTATTTTGCTTAGATTGTATTTTCGTCACAAAATTACACTTTTTTTTTGAAAAGCCAATCTTTTTCACAATTTTTTTTCAAATTATGCATAACTTTGTTGTTTTCCCCATAGAGAGGGGGAATAAGTAACGTCAGTTCGACGAATTCAATGTAAACGCATCTACGATGCTGAACTGACAATAATTACCAATCTACGCAATCTTTTTCCATAAATATCCATTTTTATTGGTTGAAGATTGGTAAGATTGGTAATTATTGTCAGTTAAAAACAGCTTGCTGTTTGTCTTAAGGGCAATTCATCGAACTCACGTTAAGTATAATGCGAAATGGCAAGATGAGGATTTAAGTTTATTCGCTATACTCATCAGCAAGACTATCGGAAGTGCCTGGAAGGCAATACTATTAGTAACCCCGTAAATACGGGTGTAACGAGGATGTGCGAGGATTACGATATCCCTTTCTATATACTGTCTGGAGGACAGTACATCGCGGAAGTTGCATAAGGAGAAATCTGGTACAGCCTTCCATGCTACTTCCGAAACTTGAAAAGATAATATTTGAGAATTAGAAAACAAAAAAGGGATGCCGTTGAGCATCCCTTTAGTTGTATGTATCTTTTAAGAGTTATCTTAGATGAGTCTCTCATAGAACTCGTAACCCATCTCCAATGTTGAAGAAGCTGCTGAGCCTCCATCAAAAGACATCTTGTAGTCCATCTTCATTGTAGAACCGTCGAATGTTACGTCCCAACCAACGCTCTGGCTACTGCTGAAATATAGCTTGTTGTTTGACCAGCTCCAGTAGTCGCGCTCAATAGAATTGTCGCTCTTTACGATGTAAGAACCTGTATTGTTGAAGCTCATGTAGTCAAGATTCTGAATAGAAGTTGCATATGTAACTCCTGTGTATTTTTCGAGCTTCTTCATGAGATCCTTGTAGTTGCTAGCCTCCTCGCTGATGCTTGTCTGGATACCCATTATGTTCTGCTCCAACTTGAAATAAACCTTGTTCATCTTCCAAGAGCGACAGATCTGACTCATAGTAGGGAAGGTAGGAATACGGTTCTCTCTTGTTGCTGTATATGTTCTTTCACCAAGTGTGATGGTGTAGTTTCCATTGCTTTCTTGCTTAATAGTGAGGATGGCGTTGTCCCTGTCCTTGAGTGTGTAGCTACCGTCAGAGTTCTTCTCGAATGTGCCATACTCGAAGTTATCCATTGTAGCACGTGTGATGTTCTTGTCAGCAGTTGCGAATGGGATAGAAATCTCCACATCGTTTACATTGATAGTTGCAGCCTTGCTTCTTACCATTGTGTTGTACTCGATGAAGTAGTTGCCTGCAGATGTAAGCTCGATGTATGCAACCTTGTCTGCTCTACCATCCCCTTCCTGAACTACTTTGTAGAGAGCCGCATCATTCTCGTATGGGAGATCCTTAAGACTGCCGCTGTCATCATCGTCGCTACCGCAAGATGTTACTACTGATGTGCCGAGAAGACACATGGAAATCATGAAATAAGAAAAAAACTTTTTCATCTTTTGATTTTTGTTATAATTTGAATTAAAAAAATTGGTTTTATCCGAATATAAACTTTATTTGTTGCAAAATTACTAATAAAAATCCGAAAAACACTCAAAAAAGCGATGTAATCCCCAATCATTAACATAACGTCACAAAAAATGCCACCTTTTTAAAAAAAATTATAATAGAGCCTGACTTTCTTTATGTTATAATCATGATTTGTCACATTATTAATCCAATAATAAGACAGACGGGTATTCCTCCCTTGTTCCTCCTATGATAATCCATCGATTGTCCATCGATTGTCCATCGATTGTCCATCGAAACGATGGACTTGCGATGGAGTAACGATGGAGTAACGATGGAGTATCTTATGAAGATGAGCATAAGAAAAACGACTGTGCGAAAAAGGCAGAGTCGTGTTGAAGCGAGGGAAAGGTGGCGCAAAATCACAGGATTGTTTCCATACCTGTTTTCTGAATGTGCATTCCCATGCTCTTGTAGAAGTTGTAAGCGGAATCGTTACCCTCCCATACATTCAGCGTGATATTGTGGCAGCCTATTGATTTGGCATAGTTGTAAACATATTCATAAAGAGCCTTTCCGATGTGATGACCGCGTGACTGTTCATCTACACAGATGTCATCTATATACAGAGTCTTGACATCCTGCAGAAGCCTGTGGTTCTTAACCTCGCTAATCTGGCAGAAGGCATGTCCCAATATCTTGCCGTCATCATAGACGAAAATGGGCTTACTGTCATCGTTGATAATCTCCTCAAGTTCCTGCTCTGTATATTTCGAGGTGTTGCCTTTGAACAGGTCAGGACGAATGCCGTTGTGAACGGCATCTACTTGGTATAACAGGTTTATAAGTCCCTGAATGTCTTTATTTTCTGCTCTTCGTATCATGTTTTTGGGTTTATAATTGTTTGCGTTTGTCTGAACAGCGGGCTGAAAGCCCAACAAGCTTATAGCCTATGGCATCGCCCTAGGTATGGCGAATAAGTAATTTCGCCCTGAAGGGGCAAAAGCATTGCTTCATGTTAGGGCTTTTGCCCTTACAGGGCGTTAGCTATCCCTCCAATTTCCCCAGGGCGATGCCATGGGCTAATAGCTCATTGCCCTTTCAGGGCGCTATCGGGTGTTTATTTTCTATTAAAATGAATTGACATAAAGAAAGAGCGTGCGCCTGCCCTTGTCGATATGGGCTTGTGCCGCTCTTTATGTCTATAAACTCCTCCATTTATGGATTGCTGATAGAGTTACTTTGCCTTGGTTGGATAAACGCGGTCACTTCCGTAGGCCTTGTGCCCGAACTTGTATGTAACGGAAATCTGACCTGTTGCCATCCAGTCGCTACTGCCACTATAGCGAGAGTCGAAACGGTCGCTGAGGTTGTTGAAGTCGAACTCGGCACCTACAGAGACATTCTTCATGATGTCGTAGTCGAAAAGCAGACCTGCACGGATGTTGTGGCTGACCAGGTCCTTGTGAGTCTTGTTTATCCATGCGTTGCTGATATCTTCCTTTACATAACCTTTGCTTGCAATATTTGCGAACTCGTCATTGTTCCAGCAATATGCAAGACCGGCACCAGCTACGAAATAGATGTTGAACGGACCGCTTGGATTCTTGCCGAAATTGGTGAGGTTTACCATCAGGTCGAGGTTGGTGTTGATGTATTTGAACTGGTATTTATCGCCAACGTTCTCAAAGCCGTTCTTTGAGTTCATTCCGTTGAGGTGAAGACGAAGACCTATTGCCTGAGAGAACATATAACCGCCCGCAATACTGAATGTTGGTTTCATTACGTTGCCTGAGGCGAGAGTCGTGTTCAGACCGCCTTGTGCCTGAACAAAGGCATAAGGCTGAGAATAATAGCCCTGCTGCTGAGCCTGTGTGTCGCGAGGGTTGTTAGCGAGTCCCTGGGCAAAACCTCCGGTTGTTGCGATAGCGAGTAGGGCAGATAGAATTACTTTTTTTGTTTGCATGATTAGTTTATGTGATTTTGAATTAGAAATTCTTTGTGGTTTTGTTTTAGGTGTCCCAATTTGATGGCAAATATACATAAATTATGTGAAAACATAGCAATTTTTAGGCGGAAATCGACAAAACGCAAGGAAATAAATGCTTTTTTCGTAAAATTATTTGTCTATCTCGCAGAAAAAGAGTAATTTTGCACCCGCTTTTGGTGTGTTTGTCATTTTGGGCATTTACATAACCTTAGGCAATACATTTTTTATATTACAACATTATTAAATTTAAAACAAAACAAAATGATCATTGTACCCGTAAAAGAAGGCGAGAACATCGAGCGCGCGCTGAAGAAGTTTAAGAGAAAGTTTGAGAAGACTGGTGTCGTTAAGGAGCTCCGCTCTCGCCAGCAGTTCAACAAGCCTTCTGTACTCAAGCGCCTCAAGATGGAGCACGCAATCTATGTACAGCAGCTGCGTCAGAACGAAGAATAATTTAAAATTTGTTAAATTATTTTGTGGTCTGAATTTTAATCAGTAAATTCGCCACATGATTATCGATGATTTCCTCAGGTATATGGAAACGGAACGGGTGGCATCACCTTTGACCGTGAAGACATACCGCGATGCTATCAATAACTTCTCGGAGTATGTTAGCTCGCTCGATGGTCAGTCCCTCGAAACAGCCGATGCCGATGTGGTGCGTGACTGGATTAGCGGTTTGATGGAACAGGGTTGTAAGGCAACCTATGTTTGCAAGCAGTTAAGTGCGGTGAAATCCATGTATCGTTATGCTCTCAAGGCAAAACTGATAGATAAGGATCCTGCTCATCTGGTTACAGGCCCCAAGAAGCAGAAGCCCCTGCCGGTGTTCCTCAAGGAGTCGGAAGCAGAAAGGTTGTTTGATGGCATTCAATGGGATATGGACAATTTTAATGATGTGCGTGCGCGCACTTTGTTATTGTTGCTGTATTCTACTGGAATAAGAAGGGCAGAAGCCGTTGGCATTGATGATACCGACGTTAATTTCATAAATAATGAGATTAAGGTGACGGGCAAGAGACGTAAACAACGTCTGATACCAATGACTGATGAGCTTGCGGATGTTCTGCATTATTATATTGGAATGCGGGATGGCTGTGTAGCCCGATGTGGAAATGAGGCTCTCCTTGTGAGTGACAAGGGTGAAAGAGTTACAGACGGGTGGGTATATTCCACCGTTCGCGAGAAACTCTCCCTGGTAACTTCGATGAAGAAGCGCTCTCCGCACGTACTCCGACATTCATTTGCCACTTCAATGCTTAACCATGAGGCTCAGTTGGGTAGCGTCCAGAAGCTGCTCGGTCATGAGAGCATAGCAACGACTGAAGTTTACACACATGTGACGTTCGAGGATCTTAAGAGAATTTACAAAAAAGCCCATCCCCGGGCAGATGTCTAACTTTTAAAAACAAGTTAACCATGGAAATTAAGATTCAGGCAGTCAATTTTGACGCACAGGAGAAATTACAGGAGTTTGTCAACAAGAAGGTAGAGAAACTCTCAAAGTCTTACGATGATATAAAGAAAGTTGAGGTGCAACTTAAGGTTGTCAAGCCTGCTACTGCTCTGAATAAAAATGTGAGCATGAACGTAGGCATACCTGGAGTTCCAGTTTTCGTAGAGAAGACATGTGATACATTTGAAGAGGGCATTGACCTCTGTGTAGACGCTCTGAAGGTAAAATTGGCAAAAATCAAGGAAAAAGCTAGAAATCATTAAAAAACTTCTAGAAAAGTTTGGTGATTTAAAAAAATATGCGTACCTTTGCATCCGAAATCGAAAAATGAGCCCTTTTGGGGGTCTCAAAAAGGTGCAAACCTGCCTCTTTAGCTCAGTTGGCCAGAGCACGTGATTTGTAATCTCGGGGTCGTTGGTTCGAATCCGACAAGAGGCTCTCCTGTAAGAGATAGGAGGTTGTTTCAGAAGCAAAGGGACGCATATATTTTGAGGGTGGTTACCAGAGTGGCCAAATGGGGCAGACTGTAAATCTGCTGGTTTTTACCTTCGGTGGTTCGAATCCATCACCACCCACTCAAGTTGGTTAACGCGAGTATAGGATTGCTTATTCTCGCGTTTTTTCTTCCAAAAGACAATGCGGAAATAGCTCAGTTGATAGAGCACTAGCCTTCCAAGCTGGGGGTCGCGGGTTTGAGCCCCGTTTTCCGCTCCACTTGCTGTAATAGCTCAGTGGTAGAGCACTTCCTTGGTAAGGAAGAGGTCCTGAGTTCAACTCTCAGTTACAGCTCATCATTCTTAACCTCGTGGCTTCATTAGCCAAGGGGCTTTTGCATGGAAAAAAGAAAAGCGAGGAGTCTAAACTAGACAATATCGAGTAATAATAATAAAATTAGAAAACAATGGCAAAAGAAAATTTTGTACGTGACAAAGTCCACGTAAACATTGGTACCATTGGTCACGTTGACCACGGTAAGACAACTTTGACTGCAGCTATCACAACCGTTCTTGCTAAGAAGGGTCTCTCTGAGGTTAAGTCATTCGATCAGATTGATAACGCACCTGAGGAGAAGGAGCGTGGTATTACTATCAACACAGCTCACGTTGAGTATCAGACAGCAAACCGTCACTATGCTCACGTTGACTGCCCAGGACACGCTGACTATGTAAAGAACATGGTAACTGGTGCTGCTCAGATGGATGGTGCAATCATCGTAGTTGCTGCTACTGATGGTCCTATGCCACAGACTCGTGAGCACGTGCTTCTCGCTCGTCAGGTAAACGTTCCACGTCTTGTTGTATTCCTCAACAAGTGTGATATGGTTAACGACGAGGAAATGCTTGAGCTCGTTGAGATGGAAATGCGTGAGCTTCTCTCTCAGTATGAGTTCGACGGCGACAACACTCCTATCATCCGCGGTTCTGCACTTGGTGCTCTTAACGGTGTACCTGAGTGGGAGGACAAGATTATGGAGCTTATGGATGCTTGTGATACATGGATTCAGGATCCTCCACGTGACCTCGATAAGCCATTCCTTATGCCAGTTGAGGACGTATTCTCAATCACAGGTCGTGGTACTGTTGCTACTGGTCGTATCGAGACTGGTAAGATCCACGTAGGTGATGAGGTTGAGCTCCTCGGTCTTGGTGAGGACAAGAAGTCTGTTGTAACAGGCGTTGAGATGTTCCGTAAGATCCTTGATGAGGGTCAGGCTGGTGATAACGTAGGTCTTCTCCTCCGTGGTATCGATAAGGCTGAGATCAAGCGTGGTATGGTTCTCTGTCACCCAGGACAGATCAAGCCATTCAAGAAGTTCAAGGCTTCTATCTATGTACTGAAGAAGGAAGAGGGTGGTCGTCACACTCCATTCGGTAACAAGTATCGTCCACAGTTCTATCTCCGCACAATGGACTGTACTGGTGAGATCACACTCCCAGCAGGTGTTGAGATGGTAATGCCTGGTGATAACGTTGAGATCACTGTAGAGCTTATCTACGCTGTTGCTCTTAACGCTGGTCTCCGCTTCGCTATCCGTGAGGGTGGTCGTACAGTAGGTTCTGGCCAGATCACAGAGGTATTCGAGGATTAATATCCAAGAAAGAGTAAAGTATAAAGTGTAAAGATTAATGTCTAAACCTTTGTACTCCTCTATATAAAAAGTGTAAAGTAGAAGTTGGTAATTACATTACGCTATAAACTTTCTACTTTACACTATCTACGAGAGTCCTCCAATGGTAGGAGAGCGGTCTCCAAAACCGTCAATGTGGGTTCGATTCCTGCCTCTCGTGCTAAAAGAAAGATAATATGAATAAGATAGTAAATTATTGCAAGGCTTGTTATGATGAGCTTGCGCATAAAACATCTTGGCCAACGAGATCTGAGTTGACCCATTCTGCAATGGTTGTATTATCTGCTTCCCTTTTCATTGCAGTTGTGGTGTTCGGTATGGACTCGGTCTTCAAATTTGTCATGAGTGCAATTTATCCTAAACTTTAAAGGAAAATCATGGCTGAAAAAGGAATGAAATGGTACGTGATGCGTGCTGTCAGCGGAAAGGAACAAAAACTGAAGGAATACATTGAGAAGGAGATGAGTCATAACGACTTCCTCCGTTCAAATGTTAATCAGGTTCTCCTTCCTGTTGAGAAGCATGCTGCTTTGCGTAATGGCAAGCGTGTTGTGAAAGAGAAGGTTGCTCTTCCTGGATACGTTTTTGTTGAGGCCAATCTCATTGGAGATATGGCCCATACTTTGCGCTTCATGCCTAATTGCCTCGGTTTTCTTGGTGGTTTGGATGATCCTACACCTGTTCGTCAATCTGACATCAACAAGATGCTCGGTACAGCAGAAGATACTGTACTTGTAGAGGAAGTTGATATTCCATACATGGTTGATGAAATCGTGAAGGTTACTGATGGTCCATTCAGCGGTTTCTCTGGTGTCATCGAAGAGGTGAATGCAGAGAAGCGTAAACTGAAGGTGATGGTTAAGATCTTCGGACGTAAAACACCTCTGGAGCTCGGTTTTATGCAAGTAGAAAAGGAGGCTTAATACCGGATTGTTCTCGGGTTACGGGGAACATGATTGTATCAGGTTGACTTTATATACATTTCACACAATTTTAATATTAACAAAAATGGCTAAAGAAGTTGCTGGATTTATCAAGTTACAGATTAAAGGCGGCGCTGCGAATCCTTCACCTCCAGTAGGACCTGCTCTGGGTTCTAAGGGTATTAACATCATGGGATTCTGCAAGGAGTTCAATGCCCGCACCCAGGATAAGGCAGGTAAGGTACTTCCTGTTGTTATCACTTACTACGCTGACAAATCATACAGCTTTGAGATCAAGACTCCACCTGCAGCTGTTCAGCTGAAGGAGATTGCCAAGATCAAGTCAGGTTCTTCTACTCCTAACCGTAAGAAGGTTGCAGAGGTAACTTGGGATCAGATCAGAACAATCGCCGAGGACAAGATGCCAGACCTCAACTGCTTCACAGTAGAGTCTGCAATGCGTCTCATCGCTGGTACCGCACGTAGTATGGGTATCACTGTAAAGGGAGATTTTCCTGCTTAAGTAATTCATTTCCGGGAGACGTAAGTCGTTTGTACCGAAAAAACTTCAAAGAAAATGAGTAAATTGACAAAAAATCAAAAGGCAGTTGCTGGTAAGGTTGATGCTAACAAGGCATATACTCTTGCTGAGGCTGCAGCACTCGTCAAGGAAATCACTACAACAAAGTTTGACGCATCTATCGATGTTGACATTCGTCTTGGTGTAGATCCTCGTAAGGCTAACCAGATGGTTCGTGGCGTTGTGTCACTTCCAAACGGAACTGGTAAGGTTACTCGTGTGCTCGCACTCTGTACTCCTGATCAGGAGGCAGCTGCTAAGGAAGCTGGTGCTGACTATGTTGGTCTTGATGAGTATATCGAAAAGATCAAGGGTGGTTGGACTGACGTTGATGTCATTATCACTATGCCTTCTTGCATGGGTAAGATCGGTCCTATCGGTCGTATCCTCGGTCCTCGTGGCCTCATGCCAAACCCAAAGAGCGGTACTGTAACAATGAACATTGCACAGGCTGTTAAGGAGGTTAAGCAGGGTAAGATTGACTTCAAGGTTGACAAGACTGGTATCATCCACACATCTATTGGTAAGGTATCAATGACAGCAGATCAGATCTTCGGTAACGCTAAGGAGTTCATCTCTACCGTTAACAAGCTCAAGCCAGCTGCTGCAAAGGGCACATACATCAAGAGTATCTTTATTTCAAGCACTATGAGTAAGGGTATCAAGATTGATCCTAAATCAGCCGAGTAACTCTAAAAGTTTTGTAAAATGAAAAAAGAAGTAAAAGATACTATCATCACCGAGCTTGGTGAGCTGTTGAAGCAGTATCCACATTTCTACCTCGTTGACTTGACAGGTTTGAATGCTGCTGACACAAGCGCACTTCGCCGTAAGTGTTTCAAGAGCGATATCAAGCTCGTTGTTGCAAAGAACAAGCTTCTGCGCAAGGCTTTTGATGCATCTGATGTAGACTTCTCTGCTCTTTACGATACTCTCAAGGGTACTACAGCTCTGATGTTCTGTCAGACAGCTAACGTACCTGCTAAGCTTCTCAAGGAGTTCAAGGATGTTAATCCAACTCTCAAGGCTGCTTATGCTGAGGAAATGGTATTCGTTGGTGCTGAGAATCTCTCACAGCTTGCTGCTATCAAGAGCAAGAACGAGGTTATCGCAGATATCGTTGCTCTCCTCCAGTCTCCTGCAAAGAACGTTGTTTCTGCACTCCAGGGTTCAGCTGGTGGCAAGATTCACGGTGTTCTCGAGACTCTCTCAAAGAAGGGAGCTTAATCAATTCCCGGTTCTACCGGAACTACCGGATTTACCGGCTTACCGGATTCTCCGGAAACATAACAAAAACAAAAGTATAAACAAATTAAATTTTTAAATAAAATGGCAGATATTAAAGCTATTGCTGAGGAACTCGTAAACCTCACAGTTAAGGAAGTAAATGAATTGGCACAGGTCCTCAAGGACGAGTATGGTATTGAGCCAGCTGCTGCAGCTGTTGCTGTTGCTGCAGGTCCAGCTGCTGCTGGTGAGGCTGCTGGTGCAGAGGAGAAGGACTCTTTCGACGTTGTTCTCGCTGAGGTAGGTGGCGCTAAGCTCGCTGTTGTAAAGGCTGTTAAGGAGGCTTGTGGTCTCGGTCTTAAGGAAGCTAAGGATCTCGTTGACGGTGCACCTTCTAAGATCAAGGAGGGTATCTCAAAGGCAGAGGCTGAGAACCTTAAGAAGGCTATCGAAGAGGCTGGTGCTAAGGTAGAGCTCAAGTAATATGGCTCTTGCTGACTGGAGCTTCCGGAATATCCGGATTTTCCAGTTACCAACATAAAAACAAACTGGTTAAGATCTACTAAGTAGGTGGGTCTTAACCTTTTTGTTGTCTTAATAGTGTGAAAGTGAGAGGATATCATGTGAGAGACTATTAAGCAGAAAATAAATAATAACAAAAATATATATTTTTAGATTCATTAATTAATGGCAGCAAAAGTCGAAAAAAGAGTAAGCTTCGCTCGCGTCAAGAATCCGATGCCATATCCGGATTTCCTTGATGTGCAGCTCAAGTCATTCCGCGACTTCCTTCAGTTGGATACTCCACCAGAGGATCGTAAGAATGATGGTCTGTACAAGGTTTTCGCAGAGAACTTCCCTATTACAGACACTCGTAATAACTTCGTCCTGGAGTTCCTGGACTACTACATTGATCCGCCTCGCTACACTATCGAGGAGTGCCTTGAGAGAGGTCTGACATACAGCGTGCCTATGAAGGCAAAGATGAAGCTGTTCTGTACTGACCCTGAGCATGAGGATTTCGAGACCATCACTTCTGATGTGTTCCTCGGAACAATCCCTTACATGACCTCAAACGGTACATTCGTAATCAATGGTGCAGAGCGTGTTGTTGTATCACAGCTCCACCGTTCTCCAGGTGTGTTCTTCGGTCAGGGTACCCATGCTAATGGTACTGTGCTCTATTCTGCACGTATCATTCCATTCAAGGGTTCTTGGATTGAGTTCGCAACTGACATCAACAATGTCATGTTTGCTTACATCGACCGTAAGAAGAAGCTGCCTGTAACAACACTTCTCCGTGCTATCGGCTATGAGAGCGATAAGCAGATTCTTGAGCTCTTCGACCTCGCTGAGGAGGTAAAGGTAAATAAGAAGAATCTTCAGGCTTGTCTTGGCCGTACACTTGCAGCTCGTGTACTGAAGTCTTGGAATGAGGACTTCGTAGATGAGGATACAGGTGAGGTTGTATCTATCGAGCGTAACGAGGTTATCCTTGAGCGCGAGACAGAGATCACAAAGGAGAATATCGACCAGATTCTTGATTCTGAGCAGAGAACAATCCTTGTTCACAAGACTGCAGAGTCTGCTTCTAAGTATGGTATCATCTTCAATACCCTGCTTAAGGACCCTTCAAACTCAGAGAAGGAAGCTGTTACATATATCTATCGTCAGTTGCGTAATGCTGACCCTGCTGATGACCAGAGCGCACGTGAGGTTATACAGAACCTCTTCTTCTCTGACAAGCGTTATGACCTCGGTGAGGTTGGTCGTTACAGAATCAACAAGAAGCTGAACCTTGACACCAGCATGGATGTTCGTACTTTGACTCATGAGGATATCATCGAGATTATCAAGTACCTCATCAACCTCATCAACTCAAATGCTACTGTTGATGATATCGACCACCTGTCAAACCGTCGTGTACGCACAGTAGGCGAGCAGTTGGCAAATCAGTTCAGCATCGGTCTTGCACGTATGAGCCGCACTATCCGTGAGCGCATGAACGTGCGTGATAATGAGGTCTTCACACCAACTGATCTTATCAACGCAAAGACTATCTCAAGCGTTATCAACTCGTTCTTCGGAACAAACCCACTCTCTCAGTTCATGGACCAGACCAACCCTCTGGCCGAGGTGACACACAAGCGTCGTCTCTCTGCCCTTGGTCCTGGCGGTCTTTCTCGTGAGCGTGCAGGTTTCGAGGTTCGTGACGTACACTATACACACTACGGCCGTCTCTGTCCTATCGAGTCTCCTGAAGGACCTAACATCGGTCTTATCTCTTCTCTCTGTATGTATGCCCAGATCAATAATCTCGGCTTCATTGAGACACCATATCGTAAGGTAAACAACTCTGTTGTTGATCTCGACAATAAGAATGTGGTATATCTCACAGCTGAGGAGGAAGAGGATCAGATTATCGGTCAGGGTAATGCTCCACTTAAGGACGACGGTAACTTCATCCGTGAGGTCGTTAAGTGCCGTGAGAACTCAGACTTCCCTGTAGTTCCACCATCAGAGGTTAACCTCATGGACGTATCTCCACAGCAGATTGCATCTGTAAGTGCAGGTCTTATCCCATTCCTTGAGCATGATGACGGTCACCGTGCGCTGATGGGATGTAACATGATGCGTCAGGCAGTTCCATTGCTCCACAACGATGCTCCTATCGTAGGTACTGGTCTTGAGCAGCAGGTATGTGAGGACTCACGTACTATGATTACTGCCGAGGGCGAGGGTGTTATCGAGTATGTTGATGCAACAACAATACGTATTCTCTACGACCGCACAGAGGATGACGAGTTCGTTAGCTTCGAGCCTGCTATCAAGGAATATCGTATTCCTAAGTTCCGCCGTACAAACCAGAACATGACCATCGACCTTCGTCCAATCTGTGAGAAGGGACAGCGTGTAAAGGCTGGCGATATCCTCACTGAGGGTTATGCTACTGAGAACGGTGAGCTCGCACTTGGCCGCAACCTTCTCGTTGCTTACATGCCTTGGAAGGGTTACAACTATGAGGATGCTATCGTACTCAACGAGCGCGTAGTTCGTGAGGATATCCTTACATCTGTTCATGTTGATGAGTATGCCCTCGAGGTTCGTGAGACAAAGCGTGGTATGGAGGAATTCACAGCTGATATTCCTAACGTATCTGAGGATGCAACAAAGGATCTCGACGATAACGGTATCGTTCGTATCGGTGCACGTATCGAGCCAGGCGACATTATGATTGGTAAGATCTCTCCTAAGGGTGAGAGCGACCCATCTCCAGAGGAAAAACTTCTCCGTGCTATCTTCGGTGACAAGGCTGGTGACGTTAAGGATTCTTCATTGAAGGCTAACCCATCACTCTCTGGTGTGGTAATCGATAAGAAACTCTTCTCTCGTGCCGTTAAGACCCGTGAGTCTAAGAAGCAGGATAAGATCATCCTTGCTAAGATTGACGAGGAGTACGAGGCAAAGGCTAAGGATCTCAAGGAAATCCTTGTTGACAAGCTCCTTACTCTCACAGAGGACAAGACCTCTCAGGGTGTTAAGGACTACACAGGTGCTGAGATCATCACAAAGGGCAGTAAGTTCACAGCTTCTGCTATTGCTAACCTTGAGTTCGACGGCATCCAGTCTAACAACTGGACTGGCGATGACCATACAGACAAGCTCATCCAGCGTCTGATTATGAACTACATCCGCAAGTACAAGCTCCTTGATGCAGAGCTCAAGCGCCGTAAGTTCGCTATCTCTATCGGTGATGACCTCCCATCAGGCGTTCAGCAGATGGCTAAGGTTTATATCGCTAAGAAGCGTAAGATTGGTGTAGGTGATAAGCTTGCAGGTCGTCACGGTAACAAGGGTATCGTATCTAAGGTTGTTCGTCAGGAGGATATGCCATTCCTCGAGGATGGTCGTCCAGTTGACTTGGTACTTAACCCTCTGGGTGTGCCTTCACGTATGAACCTTGGTCAGATATTCGAGGCTGTACTCGGTGCTGCTGGTAAGAAGCTCGGTGTTAAGTTCGCTACTCCTATCTTCGATGGTGCTAAGCTTGACGACCTTAACGAGTGGACCGACAAGGCAGGTCTCCCACGCTACTGCTCTACACACCTTTATGATGGTGAGACAGGTGAGATGTTCGACCAGCCTGCTACAATCGGTATCACATACTTCTTGAAGCTCGGTCACATGGTAGAGGACAAGATGCACGCTCGTTCAATCGGTCCTTACTCTCTCATCACTCAGCAGCCACTTGGTGGTAAGGCACAGTTCGGTGGTCAGCGTTTCGGAGAGATGGAGGTCTGGGCAATCGAGGCTTTCGGTGCTTCTCATGTGCTTCAGGAAATTCTCACTATCAAGTCTGACGACGTTGTAGGCCGTTCTAAGAGCTATGAGGCTATCGTTAAGGGTGATCCAATGCCAACTCCTGGTATCCCAGAGTCACTCAACGTGCTTCTCCACGAGCTTCGCGGCCTCGGTCTTAGCATTAAGCTTGATTAATTTACAATTGAAAAGGATTGTAAGAATAAGTAAATTGTAAATAGTAAATAGTCAAATTGTAAATACATATGGCTTTCAAAAAAGATACAAAAATAAAGAATAACTTCACCAAGATCACTATCGGTCTGGCTTCTCCTGAGGAAATCCTTGAGAACTCATACGGTGAGGTTACCAAGCCTGAGACCATCAACTACCGTACCTATAAGCCAGAGCGTGACGGTCTTTTCTGCGAGCGCATCTTCGGTCCTACAAAGGACTTCGAGTGTGCCTGCGGTAAGTACAAGCGCATTCGCTATAAGGGTATCGTCTGTGACCGATGCGGTGTTGAGGTAACAGAGAAGAAAGTACGTCGTGAGCGTTCAGGCCACATTGAGCTTGTGGTTCCTGTTGCACATATCTGGTATTTCCGCAGCCTTCCAAACAAGATTGGATATCTGCTCGGTATGCCAACAAAGAAGCTGGAGTCTGTAATCTATTACGAGAAGTACATCGTTATCAAGCCAGGTCCTATGGCTGGTAAGAACGGTACTCATCCAGTACAGGCACCAGACGGTAGCGGCGACCTTAACGGTACACATGTAGGCGACCTCATCTCTGAGGAAGAGTACATCAACATCGTTGACAGCTACCTCGATCCAAACAATGACTATCTCGATGACGACGATCCAAACAAGTACGTTTGTAAGATGGGTGCAGAGGCTATCTACTACCTCCTGCAGAACCTTGACCTCGACGCACTTGCAGCAGAGCTCCGTGAGAGTGCAAACAACGACTCTTCACAGCAGCGTAAGAACGAGGCACTGAAGCGTCTTCAGGTTGTAGAGGCATTCCGTGCAAGTAAGGATGTGAACCGTCCAGAGTGGATGATTCTCAAGATCCTTCCTGTTACACCTCCAGAGCTCCGTCCGCTCGTTCCTCTTGATGGCGGACGTTTCGCTACATCCGACCTCAACGACCTCTATCGTCGTGTCATCATCCGTAACAACCGTCTGAAGCGTCTCGTTGAGATCCACGCTCCAGAGGTAATCCTCCGTAACGAGAAGCGTATGCTTCAGGAGGCTGTTGACTCTCTCTTCGACAACTCTCGTAAGTCAAGCGCTGTTAAGAGCGAGAGCAACCGTCCATTGAAGTCACTCTCTGACTCCCTGAAGGGTAAGGCTGGTCGTTTCCGTCAGAACCTCCTCGGTAAGCGTGTTGACTACTCTGCACGTTCAGTAATCGTTGTAGGTCCTGAGCTCAACATGGGCGAGTGCGGTCTGCCAAAGCTTATGGCTGCCGAGCTTTACAAGCCATTCATCATCCGCAAGCTTATCGAGCGCGGCATCGTGAAGACTGTGAAGTCAGCTAAGCGTATCGTTGACCGTCGTGAGCCTATCATCTATGATATCCTTGAGAACGTGATGAAGGGACACCCAGTTCTCTTGAACCGTGCTCCTACACTTCACCGTCTTGGTATTCAGGCATTCCAGCCAAAGCTCATCGAGGGTAAGGCTATCCAGCTCCACCCACTTGCATGTACTGCGTTCAACGCCGACTTCGACGGTGACCAGATGGCTGTGCACCTCCCATTGTCTCACGAGGCAGTACTCGAGGCACAGATCCTCATGCTCCAGAGCCATAACATCCTGAACCCTGCTAACGGTGCTCCTATCACCGTACCTTCACAGGATATGGTGCTCGGTCTCTACTACATCACAAAGATGCGTCCGGGTGCAAAGGGTGAGGGACTCTCATTCTATGGTCCTGAAGAGGCTATCATCGCTTACAATGAGAAGCGTTGTGACCTCCACGCTCCTGTAAAGGTTGTTGTTGAGGATATCGAGAATGGTAAGTACATCCGTCACACTGTCGAGACTTCTGTTGGTCGTGTTATCGTCAACGAACTCGTTCCACGTGAGATGGGCTTCGTAAATACCATTATCTCTAAGAAGTCACTTCGCGATATCATCGCTGATGTTATCAAGGCTGTTGGTTTCGCTCGTGCTTGTGAGTTCCTTGACGGTATCAAGAACCTTGGTTATCGCATGGCATACCTTGCTGGTCTGTCATTCAACCTTGACGATATCATCATCCCACCAGAGAAGGAGCAGCTCATCAAGGCTGGTAACGATAAGATTCGTGAAATCACCGATAACTATAACCTCGGCTTCATCACCGATACCGAGCGTTACAACCAGGTTATCGATACTTGGACACACGTAAATAACGATATCGGTAACATCCTCCTTAAGGAGATGACCGAGGCTGACCAGGGCTTCAACGCCGTATTCATGATGCTTGACTCTGGTGCCCGTGGTTCTAAGGACCAGATTAAACAGCTCTCAGGTATCCGTGGTCTGATGGCTAAGCCTACAAAGGCTGGCGCCGATGACCGTCCAACCATTGAGAACCCTATCCTTTCTAACTTCAAGGAGGGTATGTCTGTACTCGAGTACTTCATTGCATCTCACGGTGCTCGTAAGGGTCTTGCTGATACCGCGATGAAGACAGCCGACGCTGGTTACCTTACTCGTCGTCTTGTTGACGTTTCACACGACGTTATCATCAACGAGGACGACTGCGGTACACTCCGCGGACTTCTCTGCACAGCCCTCAAGAATGGCGATGAGGTTATCTCAAGCCTCTATGAGCGTATCCTTGGCCGTGTATCTGTACACGACGTTATCAACCCACATACCAACGAGGTTATCTGCCCTGCAGGTGAGGAAATCACCGAGGCTCGTGCTAAGGCTATCGAGGATGCCGGCATCGAGATGGTAGAAATCCGTTCTGTGCTCACTTGTGAGTCACGTCAGGGTGTATGTAAGAAGTGTTACGGTCGTAACCTTGCTACACAGCGCATGGTACAGAAGGGTGAGGCTGTTGGTGTCATCGCAGCTCAGGCTATCGGTGAGCCAGGTACACAGCTTACTCTCCGTACGTTCCACGCCGGTGGTATCGCTGGTGGTGCAGCTGCTAATGCAGCAGTTACCTGTAAGGTGGCAGAGGCACGTATTGAGTTCGATGAGCTCCGTACCGTTCCATTCAAGGAGGACGGCCGCGACTGTGAGATGGTAGTAAGCCGTCTTGCCGAGGTTCGTTTCATTGATCCTACAACAGGTGTCGTACTCTCTAACATGGCCGTACCTTACGGTTCTTCACTCTACTATAAGAATGGTGATGTAGTGAAGAAGGGTGACGAGATCTGCCGTTGGGACCCATTCAACGCTGTCATCGTTACAGAGTTCAAGGGTAAGGTTAAGTTCCACGACGTTGTCGAGGGCATGACATACATCGCTGAGACCGACGATACAACAGGTATGACCGATAAGGTTATCGTCGAGGCTAAGGACCGTTCAAAGATCCCAACCTGTGAGATCATCGACGAGAACGGTGAGGTACTCGGACGCTATAACTTCCCTGTAGGCGGTCACGTAGTTGTTGACGACGGACAGGTAATCGAGTCTGGTGCTACTCTCGTTAAGATTCCACGTACCGTAAGCCGTGCAGGTGATATCACCGGTGGTCTGCCACGTGTAACCGAGCTCTTCGAGGCTCGTAACCCAAGCAACCCAGCTATCGTCAGCGAAATCGACGGTGAGGTTAAGATCAACCCACAGCTCAAGCGTAACAACCGTGAGGTTACAATCGTTTCTAAGACTGGTGAGGAGCGCAAGTATCTCGTACCAACAAGCAAGCAGTTGCTCGTTCAGGATCGTGATGCTGTACGTGCCGGAACTCCACTCTCTGACGGTGTAATCACACCAAACGATATCCTTGCCATCAAGGGTCCTACCGCTGTTCAGGAGTATATCGTGAACGAGGTACAGGATGTATATCGTCTGCAGGGTGTAAAGATCAACGATAAGCACTTCGAGATCATCGTTCGTCAGATGATGCGTAAGGTACAGATCAACGAGCCAGGCGATACATGCTTCCTTGAGAGCGATATCGTAGATAAGCTCGACTTCGCAGAGGAGAACGATCGTATCTGGGGTAAGAAGTACGTTATCAACGCTGGTGATTCAGAGAACGTACGTGCAGGTGAGATTATCTCTGCCCGCAAGCTCCGTGATGAGAACGCAAGCCTCAAGCGTCGTGATTTGAAGACAATTACGGTTCGTGACACCATCCCTGCAACATCTACACAGATTCTTCAGGGTATCACACGTGCCGCTCTTCATACCAAGAGCTTCATGTCTGCTGCATCATTCCAGGAGACAACGAAGGTGCTCAATGAGGCTGCTATCCGTGGAAAGAGCGATTCACTCCTCGGCATGAAGGAGAACGTAATCTGCGGACACCTCATCCCAGCAGGTACAGGTCTGCGTGAGTTCGAGAAGATCATTGTTGGTAGCAAGGAAGGCTATGAGCGTCTTCAGGCTAACCGCCGCAACGTCCTCGAGTTCTCTGACAGAGACCTCTAAGAATTGACATAACACTCTAAATAGGAAATCCCTGTAACGTTCGTGTTGCAGGGATTTTTGTTTTACGAAAATCATACAATTGTTTGGTGGATTGGATGTTTTTTCGTATTTTTGCAGCGTTTAAAAATATAAATGTCGAAAAAATGAAGAAATTATTATTAATGGCAAGCCTCTTGCTTGCAAGTGTTTCTGGATTTGCCCAGTTAGAGAAAGGGGCATGGTATCTCACTCCAAAGGCAGGTCTCAACTTTGCAAATATGACGAACTGGGATGATTCAGAGTTTCGTATTGGCTTTAATGTAGGTGCAGAAGCAGAACATGCCCTCAATTCAAAAACATCAATCGCATTCGGTGCACAATACTCTCAGCAGGGAGTTGCTGAAAGTGAAGGCGGTGCTGATTTGGTTTTTAAGATGGATTATATCAATGTTCCTGTAACCGTAAATCACTACTTCTCTCCAAAGTTCGCTCTCTTTGCAGGATTGCAGCCAGGCTTCCTTGTGGACGATGCTGTTAAGGTTTCTTACGGTGGTGAGTCAGTAACGGTTAATGGCATTAAGAAGTATTTGAAAGACGGAGGCATAGATATGTCTTCTTTCGCTCTTAGTGTGCCTGTAGGTATGGCATTCACATTTGGACAGTTTAAATTGGATCTAAAATATGCTCTTGAACTTACAAGCACTCTGAGTATGGGTGATGAAAAATCACACCATAGTTACTTCCAGTTAACTTGTGGTTATAAGTTTGATTTGTAAGAACAACTATCATTCTTTATATATACTCCCTGTAACGTTCATGCGTTGCAGGGAGTTTTGTTGTATGGGGTAGGGGAAATTATAAGGTAGGGTGTGTGTTTAAAATATGATAACTATGATAACTGTGATAACCCAAATTCTGTTCGCGTA
>JAEEGG010004864.1_pt1 | contig 32392 bp, 30 predicted proteins | sample 9134161 | NCBI WGS metagenome assembly JAEEGG01 (sample SAMN16246543, study PRJNA631951) | gut metagenome | biome: gut microbiome; feature: rumen; material: CR-attached | host: Bos | place: Iran: Karaj | collected 2018-10 | reverse complement strand
TATGAGACGTGTACGCTCGTTGGGACATGTTCGACTGGTTCCGACCAGTCCGTAGCCCAGCTGATCCGAAAGTTCCTAGGTGGAAGTCGTTTTCACACCAGGTGGAACTCGGTTGTGCATCAAAACAGCATTCAAACAACGCCCCGTCTTCCCTACACCTTTATTGCCGATAATGCGGATTATGTAAACTAAACAAACTCAAAAAGAAAGGAGTCCCTCCTTGCAGCGTATAAAATTTCAATTAATGCGACGCCGAGCTAGAACTGAGCGGAGATTCATTCCAACGGGCTATGTTCTGCGCTTTCTCTTCCTTGCGTCTTTTGCGCTCAAGGGCTTCTTCGCGTGCCTTGATTACCTGATCAATTTTGATAGTTGCCTTTGCACCGGTAATGCCTTCGGGACATTTCTTGTCGTCGCGGTCACTCGTGAGCTTCTGTACAAAATTTTGTTCTTCCCAATAGCCATAATGAAGCGTTCCGAACACGACATCTCCGCGTTTCGCCTCGAAAACATGCTGACAAATTTTATCTTGATCATGGTCAGCATAGCACCTGTTCGTGTTGGAGCAAACCAGCTTGCCATCCTGGTAAAAATCGTATACGTCGCCGTCATTCGCCTCAACCATGATATCTTGATAATTGAGAAGCAAAGCAAACATGAGGCTACAGCCGGAAAAAAGAATCGACAAGGCCAACAAAAGAACAGATAAATTAAGCTTGCTCATGTCATAAAAATAGTAAAATTTCTCATAAATTGCTTGACACGATCAACAAATTAGTATATATTTGTGCAGTGAACAGATGTTTATGATTCAGGGCTATTTTGAGGCATTGTAAACGATGATTGAACGGATCCGTGGAATTTTGATTGAAAAGTCCCCAACCTTCGTGGTTGTGGATGTAAACGGCGTGGGTTATGGCGTGAATATTTCGGCCTACACAGCGGGCAAGTTGCCCGAAATCGAAAACGAAGTAACTCTCCACACGAACCTGGTGGTACGCGAAGATTCCATGACTCTGTTCGGTTTTGCCGACAAGACCGAGAAAGACACGTTTATCATGCTGCTCGAAGTGAACGGTGTGGGCCCCAAACTCGCCCAGCGTATCTTGAGCGGTAGCTCCCCCGCTGACCTCTTGAACATGATTGCAAGCGACAACAAAAGCGCCTTGGGCAAAATCAAGGGGCTCGGCAAAAAGACCTGCGAACAGATGGTGCTTTCACTCAAAGATAAAGCGGGAGCCATGTTGCAGGCTTTGGGCGATGTCGAAGGCTCCGGAATTACCGGAATGGGGACTCTCACGGGAGCGAAGATGGAAGCAGTCTTGGCGCTGCATACGCTCGGCGTGAAGGATCCGGCAGCAGAAAAAGCCGTGATGAAGGCTGCAGAAATTTTGGGAGATTCGGCAGACGCAGCAACACTTATTCCAGAGGCTTTGAAGTACCTTTAAAAACGTCATTGCAAAACCCCAAGGGTCGATATACAAGATTAGGGGCTTTAGCCCCGTAGTCGAGTTAGGTTCGAAGGAGCAGCAATTCACAGAGGATGAGAATGGACGACCAGCGAATTATTTCTCCGGAACGCAGAACGGGCGATGAAAGCGATGTAGAACGCACGCTCCGCCCGCCTAGTCTTGCTGAATTTACCGGCCAGAAGAACATCAAGGAAAGCCTATCCATTGCAATTGAAGCCGCGAAACATCGTGGCGACTCGCTGGACCATTGTTTGTTCTGCGGACCTCCGGGTCTTGGCAAAACGACCCTTGCAGGCATTATCGCCAAAGAAATGGGCGTGAATATCCATATTACGAGCGGCCCCGTACTCGAAAAGGCTAGCGACTTGGCCGGCCTCTTGACGAGCCTGCAAGAGAATGACATCCTGTTCATTGATGAGATTCACCGTCTGAACCGCGTGGTGGAGGAATACCTCTACCCCGCTATGGAAGATTTTAGGCTCGACATTATGCTCGATTCTGGGCCGGCAGCCCGCAGCGTGAACTTGCCGCTCAAGCATTTTACGCTGGTGGGAGCAACGACTCGAAGCGGACTACTCACAAGCCCGTTGCGTGACCGATTCGGACTGCAGTATCGTCTGGAACTTTACGATGAAGACGACATCAAGAGCATCTTGATGCGCAGCGCGAAGATTTTGAATGTGGGGCTCGAAGAAGATGCAGCCAAACTCTTGAGTGGTCGTTGCCGCGGTACGCCGCGTATCGCAAACCGCGTTCTTCGGCGCTGCCGAGATGTCGCCCAGGTGCGAGGCACCGGCGTCATCGACTTGATGTCGGCTTCCAAGACGCTTGAAATGCTTGGCATCGACGGCGAAGGACTAGACCACATGGACCGAAAGATTCTTTCAATGATTATCGACAAGTTCGGCGGTGGCCCCGTGGGGCTGGGCACCATCGGGGCCGCGCTCGGCGAGGAGCCGGACACCCTCGAAGAAGTCTATGAGCCTTACCTGATTCGCAAGGGGCTCCTCGCGCGAACGCCGCGTGGCCGTACCGCCACGCGCACCGCCTACGAGATGCTCCATCGCAGCATTCCGAAAGCACTTGCAGAAGCATCTGCGCAAGAATCGCTGGACTTGTAATTTAGAACAAAACAGCCGATACACTTGTAACATTTTAACATCAGCAGGCGTTGTAGCGTCTGCGTTTTCTTTATAAATTCACTAATGGTGATGTGGATGTGTTAATCGGAGGCATGATGCATCTTAAAACAACTCTTTCCGTACTCGCAATCGCGGCGGTAGCAACCATGGCAAAAGACTTTTCCGGCGCAGAACTTTATACCCTTGAAGAAGTCAAATACGGCAAGTTCGAAGCCCGTATGAAGATGGCTGCAGCATCCGGCACAGTCAGTTCCATGTTCCTCTACCAGAACGGTTCCGAACAGGCTTCTGCCGAACGTTGGGTTGAAGTCGATATCGAAGTTCTTGGGAAGAGTCCCAACAGTTTCCAGTCCAACATCATTACCGGCAAGGCTGGCGCACAGGTCACTAGCGAAAAGCACCACAGTGTAAACCCGGCCGCCGACCAGGGATTCCACACCTACGGTCTCGAATGGACTCCTGACTATGTCCGTTGGACTCTCGACGGGCAAGAAGTCCGCAAAACCAGCAAAGGCGAAAACAAGAACCAGGTTGAGAACCTGATTGGAACCCAAGGTCTCCGTTTCAACCTTTGGTCTTCCGAAAGTGCCGATTGGGTTGGTCAGTTCGACGAATCCAAGCTCCCGCTCTTCCAGTTCATCAACTGGGTAAAGGTCTACAAGTACACTCCAGGTCAGGGCGAAGGCGGCAGCGACTTCACACTCGACTGGACCGACAACTTTGACTCGTTCGACTCTGGCCGCTGGGGCAAGGGTGACTGGACCTTCGATGGCAACCGCGTGGACCTCACCAAGCAGAACATTTACACAAAAGACGGCATGTTGATTCTGGCCCTCACCCGCAAGGGCCAGGAAAGCTTCAACGGCCAGGTTCCGAAAGATGACGAAGAACCGGCTTCTTCCAGCAGCCAGGAAATCCAGAGTTCTTCTAGCGAAGCATCCTCTAGCAGCGAAATCAATCCGACCAGTTCTTCTGACGGATCCACCGGAATCCTCACGAACCGCGCAAAGCAATTGCAGGCCAAGGAAATCCGCGGTACGGTCAACGCCAAGGGCGCTCGCGTGAACCCGAACAACAAGGCTAACTACCAGGTAGACTTTAACTTCTAATTCATCCAACCCCAAACAACCCCGGCCCGCATAGGAACCTCCCCTGTGCGGGTCTTTTTATTTAATGACCGCGCGAGCTGCAAACAAGTCGGTTTTCCCATTGGCTCGCGCTCTCGCCAACACGGCTCGCTTACGCTGAGCCGCTTTTGGCTCACACAGACCGCAAATTCGACGTAAATTTATTACTTTTCCAATATGAAACAGCGGATTATCAAGGCTTTACTTGACATGAACCTCGACGAGGGCGACCGACTCCCGTCGGTGCGTTCCATGATCAAAAGCTTCGGCGCTTCGTCGGGCACGGTGCAGGCGGCGCTTACCGAGCTGGAATCTGCTGGAAAAATTTGCAAAATTCAGGGAAAAGGCTGTTTTTGGGGGACGTCTCCCCTACGGACCAAAGTCCCCTACATTCACGAAACCGTTTCCGAAAAACTAGCCAAGGCTTTTGAGCGCGACTTTGCGCAAGGCTACCTGAAGCCCTCGCAACCGCTTCCGCTTTCCAAGGAACTCTCCGCCCGCTACAACGTGTCGCAGGGCACGCTTCGCAAGTTCCTCGAAGAAAAGGTCGCCCGCAACATTCTGAAAAAAGAAGGCCGCCAGTACCTTTTCTACCGCAAGCAGCAAAAGAAAGACGAGGCACCGCTCAGCGAACTCATCTTCGTGACGCGCTGCAACAGCTGGGGCGGATTCAGTGCCGAAAGTGAACGCGAGCTGGACTTTTTGCGCCTGATTTATAAGACCGCTGGTAAGAACCATTACAAGCTGACCCTGTTCGGCATCAACGACGCCTCGGGCAAGCTCATTGACCGCAGCGGCAAGCCCTGCAAACTTTCGGAACACCCGAACGCCGTAGGAGCCGTACTTTCGACGCTTTTGGTGCAGAACTTCAGACCGCTTTTGACCTTTTTTGCCGACGCCAAGTTCCCTGTGGCCGTATGGTGGGAACACCCCATCGACGCAGTACCCCGCAGTTTTTTGCGCAAGGACAATTGGATATTCTTTAATTCTACCTTCGGCAAGAACCCCGGCAAAGAAATCGGCCGCTACCTGCTGGGCCTCGGCGTGACCGAAGTCGGATATTTTTCGCCGTACCACAACAGTTCCTGGTCTAAAGACCGCTTGACAGGCCTCGAAGAATCGGGACTTGTGGTGCACCCCTATGTGGATGCGGAATTCGCAAGCCCCTGGGATTACAAACAAATTGCCCGCAAGAAAGTCGAAAAGCTTTCTGTGGAAATCATGGCGCGCACCCTCGAAAAGGACAAGCTCAAGACGCTCGCCGAACGCGCCCTCGAATTCCAGGCGAAAAACGGCAACAACATGCCCTGGATCTGCGTGAACGACGAAGTCGCGGGCATCTTCATGGAAATGGTCGAAGAAAACAACATGGAAATTCCGCAGCCAAACATCGGTCCAACCTACATCGCCTTCGACAACTCCATGGAAAGCTATCTGCTGCGCATTCCTTCTTACGACTTCAACACCGACGCGCTCGTGGAGCAAATCTTCTACTACATTAGCAGCCCCTCGGCTTTCGACGGCATCAAAAAAATCCACCACATCCTCGGGAACGTGGTGGAGAAATAAAAGACAACAATAATTACTTATTTTTGTTCACAATCAAGGTCTTAGCCTTGAAGGTCTTCTTGTCAATCCACTTGACCATCAGGGAGACCTTGTTGTCCTTGTCGAGGGCGGCCCAGTACTTCTTGAGCGTGTCTTCGGCGTTGTCAAAGATCGGCATCAGCTTCGGGAAACCGTTGAAAGACGGAATCGGGTTGCCGTCGGTTTCGTAGGTGCTGATGAAGTGGCCGAGGCCCGGCAGAGTTTTCTCGTATTCAAACGTCATGCGTTCGCAACCGGCGTCTTCGCAGTTGTTACGGCTCTTGAGAATGGAGAGCTTGTAAACGGCGGGCTGTGCATTCTTGTAGTGGATGCCCGAAATACGCGGCGTGAAGTTCGGGGCATCGTCTTCGTACTGGCGCGTAGCGAGAGCGCTTTCGAAGGTGCCGCCGAGCTTGATGGCGTTATAAATCGTATCGGTCTGGTCACCGTTGGTGATAATCTGCACGTCGGCCGTATGGCGGGCTGGGTAGTAGATAATCAGGTGCGGGTCCGTGAGCTTGGATTCGTCGAAGGCCTTCGTCTTCATGAAGCCAGTCTTGGCTTCAATTTCGAAAACGCGGTTACGGCTATTCACGCTACGGCCCATAATCCAGTAGACCTGCACGTAGGACTTGCCATCGGCACTTTCGCCGAGAACAATTCCACGTCCAGGATAAGGGTTATTGGAGAGGGCCTTGAAATTCTGTTTTGCTTCGTCTGTGTACTTCATGGCCCCAAATATAGCAAAGATATCACAATGTATCGGGAGCCTTTTCGGGGGCTGGGCCCGGAACTACATCAAAGACATTTCCATTGAATTCGAAGTAATTGATATCCTTTTCTGAAGCCGGAAGGTCAAACGTATAATATGCGTAGCAGATCCAATTCAGGGAAACGCCATCCGGCAAGATTCGCAGGGTATCCCCCACTCGCTCAATCTGCACTTCGTCGTTATGGTATTCAATATCCACATTAATGTCCGGAATAACAATCTGGTAACCGGCATTTTCCGTATTCGTCAAGTAGGCTTTGTTACCGGCATTGGCGTTGTTCATACTGCAGGGACCCGTATTAGCAACGGCGGTCTTGACAGCATCTTTTTTGCCAATAGCGCTGCCGCTATTGGGGATAACCGGATCCAGTCCACTGACGTTCGTACTGGATTCGTTCCCGCAGGCAATAAACATAAGTGACAGCATGGCAGTACATGCAATGATCTTTTTCATTTCTTTATCCTCCTATAAGTGAAGCCCTTGAAAGTATGCCTTATTCCGCATCAACAATGTTCATGATTTCCGGCGTAAGAGATCCATTACCGTTATCAAAGTAGAGTAATGTCGCATGGGTGTAAGCCTCATCGTTATCTACGGCGAAACCGATCTTGGACTTGCAAATACACCTCTGTGCATTCGTATAATCGTATTTCGCCTTTACAACAACCGTATCTCCAGAAACTTGGACATTGAGGGTGTCGATTTCAATACCACATGTAAGCGAAATGTTTTCAATGGTAAAGGATGTCCGATCGGTATCGACATACCTGTAAGTAAACGGAGGAATCCTTTCTCCACGGGAAACAACCAAGGTGTCATCCATTCCGCGTTTGTTTTGACATTGGACATTGGCATCTGTAATGACGATGTCCAACGAACTCGAACTAGATATGTCTACAACATCGTTCGACGAGCTAACGCCAATGCCGCTACTCAACGGAGTCAACGTGTTAGTGTTTTCCGCCATGGTATTGGGATCCACCGATCCTCCACCGGAACACGCAATCACAAGTATCAAAAACAGAAAACCTGAGACAAGAGCAAACTTCTTAAACACGATGCTCCTCCTTTATCTTGTCCGTAAACGGGAAAAATTGGAAATTAATTCGACAAACTTGGTTTGAATCTTTATATTCGTTAACAATGGAGAGAATTTTCTTGCCACAGGCTTCTAGCTCATCGACAATTCTTCGTCTCGCTTCTTCGTTCACGCCAATCGTAAGCCCGCTAAAATAACGTTCGTCCGGAGAATAGCGCTCTACTGCGCGAGCCGCCATGTTCGCCATTTCTTTGTGCATGGTACGAATGGCAATGGGTAAAGCCTCTTTAGAACCGATAACGTTCTGTTCTGTTTGCGAATAGACCTTGTCTCCGTCTTTTTTCAGGAATCCTGCCTTGACCAAGAAACTCAAGATGTCGCGCACTTCTTCGGCTGATACATGCTCCTTGCATTCTTCGGCAAGATCGCGAGGGTTGGCACCAGGCATCATCGGGGCAAGTTCCCTGAGCACGGGGTACTTCCAGGATTCATAATACTGGAATGCTTCGCTGTCAACGACACGCATACTATGTTCCAGCGCAATCTTCTGCATTTCAAGAAGTGCAGCCTTCTTGATAGAATCTTTTTTGGCGTTGCAGAAAGTTACCATTTCGCGGAAGTAATCTTTTTCAAAACCGACAAGTCCCAAGGCTTTCGCGACATTTTCGATTTTTGGCTTGCCCAACCTGCTTTCGCCCTGACAGACAAGCTTCAAGAAGTTCGGCGAAGTAAAGCCGGCACTCTTGCAGAACTCTCGCCACGAGAACGCCCCCAAGCGTTTGCGCTCGTCGTAGTAATCCTGTATATACAGGCGATAGTCCTTATATTCGAGTATCGATTTCATGTATATTAATATACTTTTTCTCAAAATTCAAATCAATATAATTCTATACAAAAATCGCAATTTTATATGTAAATTTACGTATTTAACAACCAATTTTTAAATAAGAAATAAAAATACTATACAGCCTGTATAGTATTAAAAAAGCCGCTATAAAAGCAGCTGAAATTTGATTAATCCGTAGAATCATCGCTTCGGATTATAATTGTTCATGAGCACCATGGCGACGGCGACGCAGAGCATCACCACGCTGCCGACAATGACTTGCTGGCGGTGGTTGTATTCGCGCTTGACGTAGCTGGGATTTTCTTCGTTGAGTTCCTGGAGGGTCGGGCCCTGGTTCAACTTGGTCGAGTCTACACCGTAAGTTTCCGCGATTTCTTCGTCGGTCATGTTCAGCGTACTGACGTAGGCGCTGTCGTACTTGTCGAGCTTGTCTGCGGCAAAAGACGCCCCTGCGGACAGGAGCGCTATAACCACAACAAGAACGAGCTTACTCATTATTCCTTCGCGAGCTTGTCGAGGATCTGGTTCACGAGGCCCGGGTTGGCCTTGCCGCCGGACTTGCGCATAGTCATGCCCACGAGGAAGCCCTTCAAAGCAACCTTGCCAGCCTTGAATTCGGCGAACTGGGCGGCATTTTCGGCACAGACAGCACGGACCACTTCTTCAATGGCTCCGGTGTCGGTCACCTGCACGAGGCCCTTTTCCTTCACGATGGCTTCAGGATCCTTGCCGGTTTCGAACATCTCGGCGAAGACCGTCTTGGCAATCTTTCCGTTGATGGTGTTGTCGGCGATGAGGTTCACGAGCTTGCAGAGGTCTTCGGGCTTGATCTTGAGGGCATTGAGGCCGCCTTCGAGTTCCTTCACCTTAGCGAGGAGTTCGGTAATCACCCAGTTGGCGAGCACCTTTCCATTCTTGCAGTTCTTCGCGGCGGTGTCGTACCATTCGCTCACGTCGCGGTCTTCCGTGAGCACCATGGCGTCGTATTCGGAAACACCGAAGTCGTCCATGAAGCGCTTGCGGCGGGCATCCGGCAGTTCCGGAAGCGTGCGGCGGATTTCTTCCACAAAGGCCGGGTCAGTCACGAGGCGGACCATGTCCGGTTCCGGGAAGTACTTATAGTCGTGGGCGTCTTCCTTGCTGCGGATGACGATGGTCTTGTCCGCGTTGGGGTCGTAACGCTTGGTGCACTGTTCCACTTCCTTGCCGGCATCGAGCGTCGAGGCCTGCAGGTTCATTTCGCAGTAGAGAGCCTTTTCAAGGTTCGTAAAGCTGTTCAGGTTCTTGATTTCAGCGCGGATACCGAACGGAGCGTCTTCGCTAGCACGGAGCGAGATGTTGCCGTCGCAGCGCATGTTGCCGTTTTCCATGTTGGCGTTGGAAACGCGGGTGTATTCGAGCGTCTGCTTGATCTTCTTGAGGACCAGCACGGCTTCTTCGGGGCTACGGATATCCGGTTCGGTCACGATTTCGCAGAGCGGAGTGCCGCAGCGGTTCGCGTCGAAGTGGGAATCGGTCGGGCTCATGTCGTGGATGAGCTTACCGGCGTCTTCTTCCATGTGGATACGGGTAATGCCCACGCGCTTCTTGGTGCCGTCTTCCTTGACGATTTCGAGCCAGCCGTTCTTGCAAATCGGGTGGTCGTACACCGGAAGTCCGCCCGTCTGGGTAATCTGGTAGCCCTTCGGCAGGTCCGGGTAGAAGTAGTTCTTGCGGGTCCACATGGCGTTCAGGTCGATTTCGCAGTTTAGGGCGAGGCCCAGGCGAATGGCGTATTCCACAGCCTTCTTGTTCGGAACGGGCATGGCACCCGGCATACCGAGGCAAACAGGGCAAACGTGCTTGTTCGGGGTCGTATTCACTTCGATTTCGCAGCCGCAGAACATCTTGGTTTTAGTTGCGAGCTGACAATGGATTTCAAGACCGATAACAGGACAATAATTGGACATAAAAACTCCGTATTATTTTACGGCATACAAAATAGAAAAAAGACAGGCTAAACAGCAGGAATTTTGAGTTTTTAGCCCTTAAAATCAGCTATTGCAATTTCCTATGTTTTTACTATTTTATCGCCATGCGTTTTGAAGTTCACCCTGTAAATCCGCAAGCGAGAATCGTGAAGCTTGCCGCTGCCGCCCTCGAAGACGACGGCTTGGTCCTCTACCCCACAGAATCTGGTTACGCGATTGGCTGCAACGCCGAATCGCCCAAGGCAATCCACAAGCTTTACGCCCTCAAGAAGCCGATGAAGAAGTTCTTCATGGCGCTCATCATCCCGGACATTCGCAAGGCGACCGACTACGCCCGCGTCGACAACTTTGCATTCAACATTATGAAGCCTCGCGTGCCTGGGCCGTACACCTTTATTTTGCCAGCCGACCCGCACATCGCCCGCCGCCTGGACGTCAAGCGCCCTGAAATTGGCGTGAGAATGCCGACGCACCCGTTCTTCAAGGAACTTTTCCAGCATTTTGACAAGCCGATTCTGAGCACGGCCGCCAAGCTCACCGAAGAAGACATGTACGAGCCGGATGAAATCTGGAAGACTTTCGAGCATTCCATCGACATGATGGTCGACTGCGGCCCCATCGAAATCAATCCGACTAACATCATCAGTTTAATTGGGGATCAGGTCGAAGTCATCCGTGGCGATTTACTTGACCCGTAAAATGGACCTTTAAAACGAAAAAAGCCGGGTTAAACCCGGCTTTCTTTATATTCGCTTGAAAAACTTAGACCATGGCGGCGCTGAAGTCGGCCTTGGTGCAGAGGGTTTCCTTGCCTTCGGCATCGACGGTCAGAAGTTCGCCGCTATACTTGTAAATGCCGTGGCGGGCCATGATAAGCTTGGCCTTCAGAACGATTTCGGCCTTCGGAATCACCGGAGCGCGGAAACGGCAGTTTTCGACACCCATGAAGGCGGGGCGCTTGCCGGTAGTTTCGGCTTCGCGACCAATCATGGTGAGAAGCGTGGCGGCCTGAGCCATGGATTCAATCTGAATCACGCCGGGGAGCACCGGATTGCCCGGGAAATGTCCCTTGAGGAATCCTTCTTCGCCGGTCAAGTGCCACTTGGCAACGATTTCCATGTTTTCGGCGTCGAGGCTCAAGATTTCATCGACAAAGGCGAACGGGGCCTTCTGCGGAAGAACGCTGTGAACGACTTCGGCATCATAGAGGATTCCGGCGACATTAGACTTGGGTAAAGATTCCAGCATGGACATAAGGAATAATTTTCTCCATAATTTGTCGATGGGACACATGCCCACCGTTGGTGATTTCGATTCTGACCCTCGGAAGGGCCGGACAGATAAAACTCAGGTCTCCAATCAAATCTAGTATTTTATGCATCGCAGGCTCGTTCGCGATGCGGAATTTGGAGCAGCATTCGGCATTTGGCGTATCGCTGTCAATCAAGAGTCCGCAAGATTCATCGACTCCGGCGAGGAGGCCTGCCGCACGGGCGCGTTCCAGTTCTACCTGATGGATGAAGGTGCGCGCCATGAAAATTTGGTACAAGTTTTCCGGCGAATAAATGGAGACGGACGCTGCCGACTTAAGGTCGTAACCGTCACGAGCGGAATTGCGGTCGAGAACGTATTCGACTTCGAACGTTTCAGCGGGAGTGATACGGACATGGCCGTAGACCGCGGCATCGCTACCCAAGTCCCACTCGGCATGCACAGGGGCATCGAAAAAGACCAGCTCTTCGGGCGCTCCGCAGATTTTTCGCATTTCGCAGAAGAACGGAATCGCAGAACCGTCCATCATCGGGACTTCGGGCTTGGCCGCATCAGAAAGTCGTACGTTAAAGCGCCGGTGCGGCCACATCAGGAACACGGGAGCCAAATGCTCCGGCGAAAGCAACTGTAGCGAAGGCTCCCCCGCCGCAGAATCCGCCGAGTCCTTCAAGCTATAACCGGCGGTACGTTTCGCAAAAAATTCAAGTTCTTCAAAACAATGACACGCATCGCTGCGGTAAAAAAGCTTTTCGCCCACATACCACGCCACAAAAGGAACCTTTTGCGGGTCCTTTTCCAGCGGCTCGACAGAAACCGATGTCGAACCAAAGCTTAAGCTGGGGGATTTAAATTCACACACATTACTCATTACGAGCTACAAAATAGCAAATATCCGCAGAAAGACATTTACGAGTCTCAGTCAACAAAAGATCCTTCGACTCGTTACACTCGCTCAGGATGACACCATCGTGTCACTTCCTACTGCCTACCGTCTACTTCAGTTTTTTTTTTCGCCATGACGCGGAGCTCGACCATTTGACGACGCCAGATGTCGATATCAATCGCCGGGAATCCAGCGACCGTCTTGCCCGCAGGAACGCTCTTGGTCACGCCCGCTTTCGCCGTCACAATCGCATTCTTGCCGACGGTCAGGTGCCCGGCAGCCTTTGCGCCGCCCGCGAACTGCACGCCGTCTTCGAGAATCGTCGTGCCGCCGAGAGCCGTCTGCGAGGCCATGTAAATGTTGTTGCCTAAAACGCAGTTATGCGCAATCTGCACCATGGAATCCAAGTGGCAATTGTCGCCGATGGTCGTCGGCGAAATGAATCCTGCCGCCACGACCGTGTTCGCACCAAAGCTACAGCGGTTCCCGATGCGCACTCCTGCAAAATGCGGCACCATGCGGCGCTCGCCTTCGTGCTCGTAAAATCCGAACCCGCGGCTACCGACTACAACTCCCGCCTGAAAAATGCAGCCCTCGCCCACGATTACATTCGGGTAAATGGTCACGTTTGATTCTAGGCGGCAGCCTCGCCCGATACTTGCACCGCGCATCACCACGCAGCCGGGCCCGACAAAGCAACCTTCGTCGACAAAGCCTTCCACAACTGCCGTCGGGTGAATCCACGGGCCGGTTTCGCCATAGCCCACGCCCATGTAGTCGCGGTCAAAATGCACGCCCGATTCCATATTGTCATTAAAGCCATTGCCCTCGAAACGTTCCAGGAACTTGACCATGGCATGGTAAGGTTCTTTGACAGCGACAATGTTCTTTGCGTTCGGGAAAATCTCGGCAAACGAAACCTCGCCCGATTGCGCCGCAGCAGAAGGCACGAATAGGAGGCCGGCAGCCGTCTTTTTCAAATCATCGTTCGAAGGACCATTCGCATGCGTCACGCTTTCGACCCTGCCGACCCAGAAACTCACATCGTTTTCTTGAGCCTGCGTAAGCGCAGCAAAGCCTGTCAATGTAACCTCTGGCGACTCGCGCAAGACGCGGCATTTAATTTGGCATATGTTTTGCAGGTAATCGATTATGTCTGAGGCGCGGACGGAGAACATTATTCCCCCAGCGCCATAATCTGCACCTTGCAGGCAAAGTCAATGTCTACATGGCCGCCAAGTTTACCGCTCAGGTCTTCGCCGTCGAGCTGCAAGAACTCGTCTTCGGCAAATTCTAACTTAAGCGACCTGGCCTTGCGGGTCTTGATAAAATACTTCTTGACTAGATTCCCGATGACAGGCAAGTTCCCGACCGCAATGGCCAGCAAGAACCTGAACATGTTCGGCACGCATACAATTTCGAGCAGGCCGTCTGCCATGTCGGACTTGTAGAACGGATTCGTACCGCTAGCAAAACTCGGGATATTGCCCACAATCACCGTGCGGTGGCCGTCGAGAACTTTCTGCCAGCTGCGGCCCTCGGCATCTACAAACGAAAGTTTACCTTTTTTAAGCTGGTAAGAGCGGTCCGCAAAGAAGCTCTTCACGTAATGCAGTTTGTTCACCAGCACGGAATTCGAATTGAATTCGCCGTTGGCGCGGGCGCGGTTAAAATCGTGAGCAATTCGTGCATCGATACCGCCCGAAAAATAGTTGGCAAAGGCAAGTTTCCCGTTCACCTTCCAGATATCGAAGGGGCGCGCCTTGGCCTGCAGCAAGCGACGCACCAGGAACAAGAGTCCCTTGTCTACATAGGGCTTGTAAAGGTTCAGCACGCGCGCAAGGTCGTTGCCTGTACCCAGCGGGATCAGGCCGATTTTTACGGATTTTGCGTATTCCGAAGAGACCATGACCGAAAGGACGGAAGACACGGTTCCATCACCACCGACAGCCACCAGTTTTTCGGTATTTGCAAGAGCGTCCTTGATTTGCTTGTCTAACCCATCGATATTGGTAAATTCGGCCTTCCATTGGTCTTCTGTGTAATTCAAAGAAGACATAATTTCGGGCAAATACTGGTGAATCACCTTGCCCTGGCCGCCGCCACTAATCGGATTAATGAGAAAGACAAACTTATACATCACAGCTAAAATATAATTATATAGAAGGTCGTGCTTAAAGCAAAGTTTTTTATATCAAAAAAGCGTTAAGAGTTTCTCAACTCTTCCTTAATCACCAAATAATGTTCCGCATTTTCGTGGAATTTGCGAATTTCGTCTTCGGTCAGTTCGCGCACCACATGGGCCGGAGCGCCCACAATCAGGCTACGTTCCGGGAATTCCTTGTTTTGCGTTACCACGGCACCGGCAGCCACCACGCTATTAGACTTGATATGCACGCCGTCCATAAGAATCGCACCCATGCCGATCAGCACATGGTCGTCCACATCGCAGGCATGCAAAATGGCATTATGACCCACCGTCACATCGTCACCCACATGGACTCCGACACCGGTCGAAAGGTGGACGGTCACATTGTCTTGAATATTGGTCCGCTTGCCAATGCGAATTTCAGCGAGGTCAGCACGGATTACCGTATTGTAAAAAACAGACGAATCATCGCCAATTTCTACATCGCCAATGACTTTGGCACCTTCCGCGATAAACACGCGGTCGCCAAGAATGGGCTTTCTACCCTTGAATTCAATCAAACTAGCCATGTTTATAATTTATAAAAAAAAGTAATACATAGGCAGTAGAAAGTACGCAGTGATTAGTGGTTTGGTTTAAATCACACTAAATTGTTATATTGCTCTCCACGGGCTTATTATGACGAACGAAAAATTAAACACGCTATTCGAAGAACAAGGGAAAAACCGCTGGAAAATTGCACAAACAAGCGTAAAAGAACGCATCGCCAAGTTGCTTAAACTTCGCAAGGTCATTGAGGCTCGACAGCAGGAATTCTACGATGCCGTGTGGGCCGATTTTCATAAGCCGAAGACCGAAGCTTGGCTCACCGAAATCTACCCCGCTCTGCAAGAAATCGATCATACCGTGAATCATTTGCCCGATTGGGTCGAAGATAAAGACGGTAGCTGGAGTTTTCTGTTCCCGCTGAATTCAAGCGTGAGTCACTTTGAGCCCAAGGGCCGCGTGCTGATTATGGCCCCGTGGAATTACCCGTTCTTGCTGTTTATTTCGCCGATTGTTGCAGCGGTCGCCGCGGGCAACGTGGTGATTGCAAAGCCGAGCCACAAGACTCCGCATGTCGCTGAAGTTCTTGAATCAATTATTAAAGAAGTTTTCCCGCAGAATGAAGTCGCCGTCGTGCAGGGCGCAGGTGCCGAAATTGGCGACCAACTGCTCGCCCTCCCCTTCGACCATGTATTCTTTACAGGTAGCCCGAACGTAGGTGCCCATGTGGCAGAAGAAGCGGCCAAAATTCATGCCGACGTTACACTTGAACTCGGCGGAAAATCGCCGGTAATCATTCTGGACGATGTCAAAATCAAGGACGCCGCGAAGAAACTCGCCTGGGGCAAGTGCCTGAATGCAGGCCAGACCTGCATCGCTCCCGACTACATGCTTTGCCCGCGCCGCTTAATGCAACCGCTCGCCGAAGCCATCGCAGACAACATCAAGAGGATGTACGGTGAAACCGATGAGGGCCGCCGCAACTCCGAGATATTTGTGCACATTGTAGAAAGCCGAACTGTGGAGCGACATCAGGCACTTATCAAAGATGCAATTGCGAATGGTGCGAAGGCCGTTTTGGGCGCGCAATTCAGCCCCGAAGATATCGAAAACCGCTACACGCCCGCGACCGTACTCACCGACGTCTCGCCCGACATGCGCATCATGGAATCCGAAATTTTCGGACCAATTCTCCCGATTATCGCCTACGATTCGCTAGAAGAAGCAATCGCCTTCGTTCAAGCGCGCCCGAAGCCGCTGGCACTCTACATCTTCGGAAAATCCGAAGTGAAAATCAACGAAGTCATCGCCCGCACAACCTCGGGCTCTACTTGCGTGAACCATTGCATTTTGCAGATTGCAAATAATTCCGTTCCGTTTGGCGGCGTGGGCATGAGCGGTACCGGCAATTACCACGGGATTTACGGATTCAAGACGTTCAGCCATGAAAGGAACGTGATGCGGCAGAGCGCCCTCGACACCATGACATTCTTTTACCCGCCGTACCACAAAGGCAACGAAAAAAGCCTGCGTGCAAGAATTCAGTATTTAGTCAAGAAATTCTTGTAAAGGGCCACACGGATTGTACTAAAGTACTAAAAGTGTGCAAGGTTATGACGCAGCAGAAAACTTGTTTTCTGTTATGGCATAACCGTAGCCACGAACGCCAACGGCGTTAAATGCTAGGCTCACTTATAGGTCTGCAAGCAGCCCTGCAATATTCGCCTTACGCATTTATCGGATTTTACTAACGTAAAATCTGTTTAGAAGAATATATATGATGTGTAATGTGTGATGAGTGATGCGTCACTTCACATTTCTCATTCCACATTTGACATCTAGTGCCCGACGTAAAGTTTCTTCATTTCGTCGGAAATGGCCATGGGGCGACCGCGTTTCATGTCGACAAGCACCCACTGGGTTTCTGATTCGAAAATCACCTTGCCGTCAGAGACGCGTTCAAAGCGACATTTGCGTAAGCTAGCCACTTTACCGTAGGCAGCCACCCACGTGGTGCCACGGATTTCGTCGCCCAAAAACGCCTGGTTCTTGTATTCCACGTGCTGCACGTGAATCATCCAACCAGCTCCCAGGTCACGCATCAGCTGCGTACCGCCCACGGAATCGGAATGGGCAATGGCAATGTCCTGAATCCACTGCACCGACCACACATTATTGAAATGATGATTGTCGTCAATCATCTCAGGCGTTACCTTGAACACCTGCGTAAACTGCATCGGGTCAACCGTTTCTTCCATTGCAATTGCCATAAGAACCTACTCGTCTGCTAAATTTTTAATCAAGCTCGGGAGCGCAAGTTCAAACTTGACTCCATACCAGTGAGACTTGTCTTCGTACGTTTTTTCGATACATTCCAACACAAAATCAGCCGCAATTCGGGCCGCATCGACCATGGAACGGCCTCGGAGCATGGCTCCCACAAATGCCGAGGCATAGCAGTCACCCGTGCCGTTAAAGCCTTTGGTAATCTTCTTGTGTTCGTAGTAGTTGAAATCCTTACCGTCGTAAAGCATCACGCCCGTGTATCCCGCGCGGAAACCGACACCGGTCAGCACTACCGACTTGGTGCCCAATTCACAGAGTTTTTTGCAAAGCACTTCGACCGTTTCGCGGTCAATGTTTTCGCTGTACTCCGTATCGGTGAGCATGCTAGCTTCGGTCATGTTCGGGAGCAAAACATCGGCATGGGCGCACAAATCCTTCATGGCATCGACAAATTCCATGTTAAAGCCGGGGTAAAGCGCCCCGTTGTCGGCCATGGCAGGGTCTACCACCCGAATCGCACCATCGACACCGTTGGTGTCCATAATGTGCTGAACCATGTTGATTTGCTCGATAGAACCCAGATAACCGGTATAGAAAGCATCGAAACGAATATCAGCCACACGCCAGTGCTCGCTGATCGGCAACATTTCTTTAGTCAGGTCCTGGAAAGTCCAGCCCGTAAAGCCGCCCGTATGGGTCGAAAGAATCGCCGACGGCAACACAGCCGTCTCTACACCGCACGCAGAAATAATCGGCAGTGCCACCGTGAGGGAGCACTGTCCAAAGCACGAAATATCTTGAATCGTAAGAACTCGCCTGTACATGCCCCAAATATAGAATTGCAAAGCCCCATTTTTTTTGATTAAGTTATATTTACGACATTACAACTAGGTGTTTTACAGGAGTATGATATGGAATGGAATGACTTCACGAGCTTGACTTCGGAAGACATGCGTGCCATTTGGGATTTTAACACAAAGGATCCTTTTTCCATCTTGGGTTTGCATCCGCTGAATACGGACCGCGGCGTGAAGACGGTGATTCGCGCTTACCAGCCGCAGGCTAGCTTTATTCGCGGAGAATCTTGCGACGGCGAGTTCGAGTTCGACTTCATGAAGCTTGGCAACACGGGATTTTTCGAAGCCGTTCTCGACAAGGAATACGAACCGTTCTTCTATAACTTGATTATTAAGCAGGATGACGGCAACGAATACACGCTGACCGACCCGTATGCATTCCTCCCTGTACTTAGCGATTTTGACCGCCACTTGATTACGAGCGGCACGCACTACGAACTGTACCGCAAGCTGGGCGCAAACCTTGTAGAACACCAGGGCTTTAAAGGCGTACACTTTGCCGTTTGGGCTCCGAACGCCCACGCGGTCTCCGTAGTCGGCAGCTTTAACAGCTGGGACGGCCGCCGCCACCAGATGCGCATGCTCGGCAGCACCGGCATTTGGGAAATCTTTATTCCGAACATTGGCGAAGGCGAACTATACCGCTTCGAAATTCACGGTGCCGACGGCAACCTGCACGTGAAGGTAGACCCGCTCGCAAAACTTAGCGAAGTCCGCCCGGCAACCGCCTCCATTACCACACACCTCGACGGCTACGAATGGGGCGACGACCTTTACATGACCACGCATTGGGCAACCAAGGTCTTCGGTTCGCCGATGAACATTTACGAAGTCCACGCCGGTTCCTGGCGTCGCGATCCCGCAAATCCGGATCGTTTCCTCAACTGGGACGAACTTGCAGACACCTTGATTCCGTACCTTAAGGAAATGGGCTACACCCACGTGGAATTCTTGCCGCTCGCCGAACACCCGCTCGATGAATCTTGGGGTTACCAGGTGACTGGTTACTACTCCCCCACGAGCCGCTACGGTACGCCTGACCAGTTCCGCCATTTTGTGGACCTTTGCCACCAGAACGAAATCGGCGTGATTGTGGACTGGGTTCCGGCACACTTCCCCAAGGACGCCCACGCCCTCGGACGTTTCGACGGCACCGCCTGTTACGAACACGCCGACCCGCGCCAGGGCGAACACCCGCACTGGGGCACCTACATCTTTAACCTGGGCCGCAACGAAGTCAAGAACTTCTTGATTGCTAACGCCATGTACTGGCTCAAGGAATTCCACTGCGACGGTCTCCGCGTCGACGCTGTGGCATCGATGCTTTACCTCGACTACGGTAAGGGCCCTGGTCAGTGGGTACCGAACAAGGACGGCGGCAACATCAACTACGATACGCTGGAATTCCTGAAGCACCTGAACAGCATCATGGGTCGCCTCACGCCGCATGCGATTTTGATTGCCGAAGAATCCACCAGCTTCCCCTCCATCACGCGTCCGCCTGAACAGGGCGGCCTCGGCTTCCACTACAAGTGGAACATGGGCTGGATGAACGACTTCTTGAGCTACATTCAGCACGAGCCGATTCACCGTAAGTACCACCACAACCAGCTAACCTTCAGCATGGTGTACGCTTACAGCGAAAACTTCATTCAGGTGTTCAGCCACGACGAAGTGGTGCACGGCAAGGGTTCAATGCTTGGCAAGATGCCGGGCGACAATTGGCAGAAGTTTGCAAACCTCCGCCTCACCTACGCGTTCCAGTACGCGCATCCGGGCAAGAAGCTCAACTTTATGGGCAACGATTTCGGTCAGTTCCGCGAATGGAACGAAAAGCGCTCCCTCGACTGGCACTTGATCAGCTGGGATAGCCACGGCAAGCTTCTGCAGATGATGAAGGTTCTGAACCACCTGTACAAGGAAAACGCCCCGTTCTGGGAAATCGACCATTACTACACCGGTTTCGAATGGATCTGGTGCGACGATGCCGACAATTCCATCGTGAGTTTCGTGCGTAAAGACGACCACGGAAACCAAATCCTGTGCGTCTTCAACTTCACTCCGGTGGTCCGCAACGATTACCGTCTGGGCGCTCCGACCCGCGGCAAGTGGAAAGAAATATTCAACACCGACGCCGAAATGTTCGGCGGCTCCAATGTGGGCAACTTCGGCGAAGTCTGGACACAGGACATTCCGTGGCAGAACCGCGAATGCAGCTTGAACATCAAGCTTCCGCCCCTCGCCGCCGTGTATTTCCGCCTGGAACGATAACTCAACAAAATATCTAAAAAAGCCGCAGGCAAATGCCTGCGGCTTTTCGTTTATACAGCCGGCTCATTAGCCGAATATAAAAGAACGCCCCGGCAGAGCCGGGGCGTTTCTCATGGATCCCGTCGCCACTTTCGTGGCTCCAGGATGACTTCAGTCAATTATTCCACCGTGATGAGAGTGACGGTGCGCTTGCCAACCTTGATCGGCTTGCTCACGTCAACACCCTTCTTGGCCTTCTTGGACGGATCGTTTGCCCAGCCTTCCTTCAGCTTTTCGGTGCTGCGGTCGAGAGTCTGGACAGTGGCCTTGCCCTTGAAGCCAGGAATGTTCAGCTTGAGTTCGTAGTCGCTGTACGGGTTCTTGTTGATCACGAGGAGGCTCTTCTTCTTGCCGTTTTCGGTGTAGTAGGTCGTGATGAGCGATTCCTTGTCACCGGAAATTTCGGTCTTGAGGAGCTTACCGCGGAGAGCATCAGAAGCCATCTGGAATGCCCAGTAGCTCGGACGCGGGCAGTTCATGCATTCTTCAGCAGAACGGGTCAGGTAACCATAGTCACCGCCTTCCGGAGTAATATCGTTGTGGATATCCCAGTACTGTGCGTTGTCCACATTTTCAGTGGCGAGCATAGCGAGGTAGTCAGCAACGAACAGACCGTTTTCGAGAGAGATTGTCTGCGGACCCGGGTTGAAGTCCACGGAGTTCCATTCGGTGAGCCACAGTTCAATCTTCTTGTCCTTCTTGAAGTGGCTGGTCCACTTGTCCACAACCTTATGGAGACGGCTGTAGATAGGAACGAGGTCCTGCGGAGAAGAGAGCATGGCGAAGTCGTTTTCTTCACCGAAGTGCTGCGGGTAATGGTGAACAATGAGACCGTCGGCAATGTCGCCGGTTTCCTTGAGCACGTTGTCATTCCACTGGCCATCGAGCACGCCGAGGACAGCCACCTTAATGGTCGGGTCAACCTTCTTCATGGCTTCGATGAACTTACGGGCGCGCTTACCATAAATGGTACCGCCGTCCTTACCATACTTTTCATAGTACGGGTGCCAGTTACCATAGACTTCGTTACCGATTTCCCAGTAAACGATGCCGGCCTTCTTGTCGATGTTGGTGTGCTTCACCCAAGCAGCGGCTTCCTGTTCAGTGCCGGAACCGAAGTTCACGGTGAACATGGCGTTAGAACCGGTCTTCTTCAACCAGGCGAGGAATTCGTCGGTATCGACCATCCAGTCATGGTTGTCGAGGATTTCCTTCCAGTGGTCGTCATCGGCACGGAGACCACCCGGGTAACGGATGATGCCGTGGTTGATGCGCTTGGCATATTCAGCAGTCTGAACCTTGAACTTCGGATTGTCGAGCATGTCGCCATCCCAAAGTGCAGCGTTGATACCGAAGAGGCCGCCCGAAATGTTCGGGTTGATCACGTCGCCGGTACCCTTGACTTCAACCTTCACGAGAGCCGGGCGAGCAGCAGCCTTGACTTCCTTCTGGTTGGTGAGCTTGATGTTGTCGATTTCGAAGCTACCGTTGGAGCCTTCTCCACCCGGTTTGAAGTCGAGAGAAACAACACCCTTGAGGTCGAACTGGCCGTTTTCCTTAGCGGTAGGCGGCTGGTAATACGGGAACTTGGAGAAGTTGCGGAACGGCACGATCACAGTGGTACGGCCGCGAGGCACACCGGTGTTAGCAACGAAGAGTTCGTTGCCAGCGTCACCGATCTGAACCGTGATGGACTGCCATGCACGTTCGGAGTAAACGTCGAACATGATGCCCCAGTGGTTCGTCCAGTCGCGCTGCTTAGCGTCGTGGTTTGCAGTGTTCTTAGTGAAATCGAGAACGACGTCAACCCAGTCAGACATTTCGAAGTGCTTGACATTAAGAGAGTTGCCATCGAGCTTGGAAGTCTTGAACGGCATTTCAACTTCGACCTTGGACTTCGGGCCCTTGGACGGTTCCCAGTTGTCCTTAGCGAACTTGCCTTCGAAGTCAGAAATCACGACATCGGCAGCCTTGGACTTCCAGTTATCCCACTTGATATCCGGGTCAACCCAGTCGATAGTCTGAGTGAAGGTAATCTGGTCGACATAGATGGTCACAGGAGCCGGCTTGCCCGGTTCACCCTTGTTTTCACCCTTGCCAACAGAGAAACGGATTTCCTGAATTTTGTTCCACTGCACGTCCTTAGCAACTTCGGCCTGCTTGTTTGCGTCCCAAGCCTTACCCTTGTCGCCGAACTTCTTCAGAGGAATCTTCACGAGCTTCCAATCGGTGCCGACCTTGGAGCCTTCGATCCAGTCATTGAGGCTGATCTTGGTCTGGCTCTTGATGTCGTTACCCTGGTTGTCGAGGATACCCACGTAGACCTTTTCGCCACCGAGCTTACCCTTGATCCAGAAGTAGAGACCACCCTTGTTGCGAACCTTGGAGAGGTCGATGTACTTGCCTTCACCGAGAGAGTAGGTCACACCGGACCAGTCGTTGTTATCGATGTAGAGAGCGAGCACGTTCGGGTTGCCAGCAGTCTTGGAGTCAGCTTCACGCTGGGCAGAAAGACCACCGTAGCTATAGCTGAAGCCCTTGACCTGGTTATCATAGAAGATACCGTTAGCAACCGGCTTGACCTTGCCGTCGAGCTTTTCGGGGTTCTTCGGGCCATCGATGACTTCGGTATTTTCATCCCAGTAAACAATCTTGGCCTTAGGCTTGGCCTTCTTGTTACCCTTCACGATTTCGATGTTGTCGACCCAGACTTCGAAGTCAGAAGCGCCGCTCTTGTCGATAGAGAAACGGATTTCTGCAATCTTGTCCCAGTCAATGCGAGCCGGGAATTCAGACTTACGGGTGTTGTCCCAGTAGAGACCACGATCCGGGAAGTCCACGAGAGGAATGGAAACCTTCTTCCAATCCGTCGTCACGGCACCGCCCTGGATGTACTTGTTCAGCGGAACGACAACCTGGGTCTTCTTGCCATCAGTGACTTCTTCGTCCAAAAGGCCAACCTTAACGGCTTCGCCACCCTTCTTACCCTTGATCATGAATTCGAGCTTGGAGTCGAGCATGAACTTGTTGAGGTCGAAGGTTTCGTTGTACAAGCAAACAGAAGCACCCGAATATTCGCTCGGGTCAAGCTTAATGTTCAAAGCAGCTTTAGACTTGTAGCCGCCGTCTTTAGTAATGGTGATACCTTTGCTCTTGCCGCCATATGCGTAGTCAAAGCCCCCCGGACGATACTGTTCGTCGAAGAACTTGTAAGGAACTACGCGCGGTGCTTTCGGCTGAGCCATTGTAGCCGTTACGCCGAAGCCGAGGAGGGCGACGGTAGCGGCAGTCAATGTACGCTTCATCATATGATCGTGTCCTTTTGGTTGTGTTTTAGTTTGATTTTGAAATTAAAATTTTTGCGTTCAAAAAGGAAGCACGCGACGCGAAGTCGCGTTTACAGATTGAACCGCTTAAGAGATTACTTGGCTTCCTTGAGGAGCTTTTCGACGAGGTCCGGGCTGAAACGGTCCTGACGCTTGCCGTTGATGTAGAAGTTCGGGGTGCCCTGCACGCCGACTTCGGTACCGAGCTGGAAGTCCTTGTCAATACGGGCGTTCATGGCAGAATCAAGCACCATGTCCTTCTTGAACTGTTCGATGTTCAGGCCGACCTGCTTAGCAACTTCGACGAAGATGGAATCGCCAAGTTCGCGGCTATGCGGAGCGAGGGCGTAGCGGTATTCCCAGAACTTGCCCTGCTTCTGAGCTGCAATAGAGGATGCAGCGGCGGCACGGGCGTTGGCATGGAAGCTGAGCGGGAAGTGCTTGTACACGAACTTGATCTTATCCGGATACTTTTCGTTGAGTTCCTTCATGACCGGAGCGATGCGGGAGCAGTACGGGCACTGGAATTCGGTGAATTCAACAATCGTGAGCTTCGGGTTCTTGGTGTTGCCAAAGACCGGGCTGTCTCCGTCGGGAATGTCCCAAACCTTGTTGTCCGCTTCCATTTCGGCACGGGCCTGTTCGAGCGAGATGCCGCGCTTGTCGAGGGCATACTTGATGATTTCGAATTCTTCCTTGACCTGCTTGAATTCCTTCTCCAGGTTGTCGAGCCTGGCCTGCTGGTTGAACGAACCGCCAGCGGAAGCCTGATTGCAGGCAACGAGACCGGCGAAACATACTGCGATAGCAACAATGGGGAGACGTTTCATGTTTTTCCTTTTTATGTTAAAAAATCTGGGCAGGCGCAAAACCTGCCGGTGTAAGGGAAATATATAAAATAGTAGAAAGTTGAAAATAGACAGTAGGCAGTGGTTAGTGGTTAGGAATGAGGAATGTCAGATGACACAAAAAAAGAAAAACCCGAATGTAAATTCAAGGATACATTCAAGTCGGTAAAAAAGAAATAAAATCAATGTCGGAAAAGCCTATGGCTCGTCTTTTAGACAACGGATGGAAAACCCGTAATCCTTACTGGATTTTGAAAAATACACTTGGAGGCCGACATTGTAATACATCTCCGTAAAATAGGCACTGTCGCTATCAAACTCAGACGCACTCCAGAAGCCCGCGAAATCGCCGTTTAAAAGGAAATTGCCATCGATATCCCTATAACCAGCACTTACCGCGGAGAAACCAGTCGAATTAACAAGAGTACGATCCGAAGGCAATAAAGCCCATCCATACTCCGCCTGTAGAACTGTTACCCGAACGCGATGAAGACTATCCTCCAGCGACGTGTACATGGCTTTCCATTCATCACATGTCGGCAAATGAAAGCTTTCAGGACAAGCATTTAGCGCGGCAGCCCAGGTGTAATAGCGACCATAATAACTAGAGCACTTTGTTGAGTCTTCTTTATAGCAATAGCTATCTACCGTTTCGAAATTTAGATTCTCGGCCATCCACACCTGTTCCCCGATTTTCACGGTCTTGTAAGCCTTACCATCGCGAAAATCGATCAATTCACCATATTCAACTTTCGGTTTTACTTGACTTGCTCTAGACGAGGACGATACATCGGTAGCCACAGAAGCATCGTTCGAAGATGAGGATTCTATTTTCTGACTGCCGCTGGACTTAAGAGATTCGCTTGATGATGATTCACTTGAAGAAGATTCACTTTTCAGGCAACTCGAAGAGATTGTAGTCTCAGACTCTAAAGAAGACGATATCTCCTCTGCGGGTTCAGAATCCGAAGACAAATCTCCGCTCTGGATAATATCAGAAGATTCCTTTTCCGGTAATGCGACGCCGCTATTGTCATCGTCGCAAGCAGTAAAGGGCAGTGTTATGGCGAATAGCGCCAGGGTAATAAATTTGCGAACTCTCATTCAACTTTCCTCCTAAATTCCCGTGCTGCCGAAGCCGCCACGGTCGGCACCGTCGAGTGCGCATTCTTCGAAGGTGAGCGTCGGCTGGATTTCCATGATGCGGAACTGCGCGATGCGACTCCCCTTCTCGATGGTCACATCACGAGTGGCGTACACAGGCATTTTCCACCAGTCGTTGGCGCCGCAATAGCTGGAATCAACCACACCCACGGAATTCGCCTGCAAGATGCCAAAATTCTTGAACGTGGAACTGCGAGGAGCGATATGCGCCTCATAACCTTCCGGCAACTTCATCGCGACTCCAAGATGAATCAAGCGGAACTCCCCCGCCTTCAGCGTCACGGTCTCTGCGGCAGCTAGGTCAATCCAATCGGACTTGCCGCCAACGTAAGTGAGTTTCGGGATAGATTCGTCGAGGTACTGAATTTTGATTGTCTTCGTGGTCATGATGCAAATATAAAAAGTCTATTAGTCCTTGATGCAGCGGACATTTGCGGCAAAAACCTTGGCCGCATTTTTCCACTCCACAGTACTACAACAACCATTGCGATTGAGGTAAAAAATTCCCGCATAATTCATCTCGTATTCCGTAGAAGTCCAGAAAACAGCTGAATGTCCCGATGACTGTGAATCACCTTTGGGCGGGAACCTATACCCCGCCGGAATCGCCGAGAAACCGGTTGTATTTGTATTGTCCTTGTTTCCCAAATGTTCCCTATAGCGTTCAATGAAGCATCCGTCTTCGCCTTTGATCCAGCATGATTCCCAACCCACAGAACTTCTCAGGCTTCTAAAATCGCTGCTCATCCAAAGTGCAGTATAGTCAGCCGGAGTGTACCTCGCCCCCATCGACAGAGCATCATATTCATCCATTGTCGGCACATGCCAGCCTTCCGGGCAAATTCCCTGTACAGGGCCTGTAATCCCGCATTTATGTTCATATCCGCAATCTAGCGGATTTTCGGGATCCGTTGCAAGTTTTACGGAGTCAATGACAGCAGCCCAGGTGTAAAAGAGCCCAATGTGATCGCACATTTCTGGCCTATCTTTATAACATGAGGTTCTGCCCTTGAGACTCGGCGTCGTAGCGCTATCGGCATACCTCAGGTTTTCGGCCATCCACACCTGTTCGCCAATCTGTACCGTTTTGTACACTTTGCCATCACGGCTGTCCACCAATTCGCCATATTCGATATTCGGGTTCAGGAAAGATTCCTGCGGCGGTTCCCAGGGATATCGGTCGACTTCTATAAAACCTTCACTCCACTCGCCCAGATAACAGGTATACCAGTTTCCCGCCCTATCCCGCTGATACAAAGCAAAGGCTATACCATCATCTTTGCATTCGCCATAGATTTCCGTTAGGCGTTCATGAACCGACTGGGAACTGCTAGAGTTTTCATCGCGAGAGCTGCTGCCAGGCACACTTGCCTCGCTTGAACTCGACTTCGCCGCAGCACTGGAAGAGGACTTCGCACTGCTGCTAGATTTACTCTCGTTGCGAGAACTAGAAGAGGGAACCTGACTCGAGCTCGACGAAGGGGTCGCAATTTCCTTGGTGGAACTGCTGCTGGACCCGTTCGACTCCGCTGACGCTTCGCTCAGGGTGACACTACTGGAAGAGGACGAGGCTTTGATCGTGGATGACGACGAAGATTCCTCTACATACAGCGCGGAGCTGCTGCTGTCATCATCACAGGCGGCAAGAAATGCCGAACCACACAAGACTGCCGTTGCAACAGTAAATTTTCCCCAAAAATTCATCATTTTCTCCTAACAAATTTATTCTGCAAGATAGTATTTTAAAGAACAGCGTCTATCTTGTCGTTCCAATGGTTCGTGGTTTCACGGACCATTTCTTTTCCGCAGTCGCAGATGCATAAGAAGCACACTTCGTTCACGACTTCGTAATCGGAGCCGCCGTTGAACACATTCGCGTTACCGTATTCTTCGCGATCCTTCCACAGGTAGACTTTGCAGGCGTGTTTTTCGGATTCCGCCTTGCAGTAGGCAGCAAGCATGTCTTCGGTAAGGTCAGCGGCACAAGTCGCGGCACCCGCGGCTTCATTTACCGCCACAGGCGACGCAAGGATTTCGGCCAGCGTTATGACGCGCGTGCCTTCCTTGGCCAGAATTCGCCCGGCGATGTTGTATTCGACTTCCATTTATTTCGATTCAGTAGACTCGGCCGTTTCGGCAGCCTTAGCGGCTTTCTGTGCCGCGGCCTTGTCGGCAGCTTGTTCCAAGCGGGCGGGCTTTTTGGCGAGATTGCGGATGAGACCAAACAACGCTGAAAGTTCGTTGCGGGTCGGGTGCAGGCGCTGCAAGAGCGTGTTAAGGAAGTTGTCACGCCACGACTGGTCATGATACTGGCCCGTCAGATAGCGGTCCAGGAACTTCTTGAAACTATCGATTTGGTCAATGGTCGCCGGAGCCGTTTCGCAGGCCCCCTTGCTTCCACGCTTGGCACGACCTTCGCCGTTCGCAAGCGCACCGCTGCGGCAAAGTTCATAAAGGCCCACCGTAACAGCCTGCGCGAGGTTCAGGCTCATGAGACCCGGCACAGGAATTTCACACTGGTAGGTGCAAGCGTTCACTTCTTCGGTTTCGAGTCCACAAGATTCGCGACCGAACACCAGCGCAATGGTTCCGTCTTCGGGCAAAAGTTCCGAAAGTCCAGGCATCATCGTGTGCTTGATGGCAGAACCGTAAATACGGCGACTAAACGCAACCGCGCAGGCACAATCACCAATGGCATCTTCGAACTTGTGCACAATAGTCGCCTTGTCCAGGACCTCGTGGCTGTTCGGTGCCGTATGGTAAGAATTTTCAATGACCTTGTCGCGCCTCGGGTAAACGATATAAAGTTCATCGAGGGCGTAGCAGTGCATGGCGCGGGCCACAAAGCCCACATTGTGCGGATGTTCCGGTTCTACTAAAACGACTCTAAATTTTCTCATTTTAAACTTTCCACTTAAAACCGCGACCGCGGATTTCATTTTCAATTGTTTCACCGGGCTGAATTTCAGCCCCCTCATAAATCACGGAATGCTTGATAGTCACGCCTGCAGGCACTTGAACGCCAGTTTCGACGACGGCTTCGTTCTCGTCACGGCCAAGCTCCTTCAAGCGAGCCTCTACCGCGCTCATCAAGCCTTCGGGCGAGCCCATATCGATCCAAGTCGCATGCAGCTGGGTCATGTCCACGAACGGAGCGCATCCTGCCGCAATTTCTTGCTTCCAGAATTCACGGATATCAAATTCCCCGTCGCGAATGCGAGAAAGAGCGGCATCGCTGTACCACGAAACGCCCGAGAATGTCGCTGGCAGACCTTCTTCGCTACCGAAACGGCCGACGACACCCGCCAAGCGACCATCAGGCCCCACGCGGAAGGTATTCACCTTCGGGAAATCGACCGCGAGCAAAGCCACCTGCGGACCATCCGGTTGGGCTGCCAACGCCTGCGCATTTTCGACAAAAGCCTTCAAGTCAAAATTACAATAGGCGTCGCCATTCATAATCAATAGGCCACCGCGATAGCCTTCGTTATAAATGCGTTTGAGCGGGCCAGCGGTTCCGAGGATATCGGGCAATTCCACCCAAACTTTTTCGAAACCTAAAGTTCCACCTGCCGCAACCACCTGGTCAGCCAGGTAATGGGCGTTTGCATGTAAACGAATATTACCAATTGCACGGGCCTTTTGGGCCTGCAAGTCCAAAATCGAGGCATCAACTACAGGCACAAGCGGTTTCGGCACGTTGTTTGTAAGCGGACGTAAACGGGTACCGAGCCCCGCCGCCAAAATCAACACATTCAAGGAATCGTTTTTCAAAGGAAAATTTTCCATTGAAAACAAAGATAGCTATTTTTTAAGGCATGAAAAAACGTTACATTGCCCTTATCGTTCTCGCGGCATTGATTGTAATCGTCATTGTCGCTCTCAAAATCGGCCCCGGTATCGCCAAGAACTACGTGGTCGCCCACTCCGAAGAAATCATCGGTCGCAAAATGAAAATCGAAAACGTGGACTTCAGCCCGTTCACGTTCACCGTCACCGTTGACGACTTCGCGATTTACGAACCCGATGGCACCACCCCCTTTGTGGCCTTCGAGAAATTCCGCATTAACGTAAACCCCACGCGACTCATCGCCAAAGAAATCAGCGTAAGCGAAATCTACCTGAAGGGGCTGTATACGCGCGTCACGCAAAAGGGCGACAAGTTCAACTTTAGCGACATCCTCGACAAGTTCGCCGCCGACTCCACCGCCGACACGACTGCCGCCGAAGAAGCCAAGGCCAACCCCACCGTCGATTCCGCCCAGGCATTGAACCTCGACCCGAACGAAATGATCGGCTTTAGCGTTGCGGTCGAAAATATCACACTCGAAAAGGGCAACATCATTTACGAAGACTTGAAAGTCGGCTCCAAAATCCACATTCAGGACTTCTCGGTCGCGATTCCCGCAGTCTACTTCAGCAATAAGAACACCGACATCGGCGTGAACCTCAAGTTCGCAAACGGCGGCGACCTCGGCGTCAAGGTGCAGTTCAATATGCAGACCCAGGACTTCGGCGTGAACGTAACGCTGAACAGGCTTGCACTCGCCATCGCCAAGCCCTACTTGAATGATTTTATCAAGTACAAGGATTTTGACGCTTCCCTGAATGTCAACTTGAACGTGAACGGCAATGTGAATCACGTCCTGTCTTCGAACGTGAGCGGCACCGTCTCTGTCGACCATCTGAAACTTACCGAAACCAGCGGCAAGGACATCAGCGTTGCGCACGTGGGTGTGGGCATTGCCCAGGCAAACCTGAACGAAATGGATTTCCGCGTAGATTCCGTAATCGTGAACGGGGTTTCAGCACATGTTGACCTGTTCAAGAACGGAACCACCAACATCGATGTTTTGCTCGAACCGCTGACCAAGCCCGCCCAGAAGGAAGTAGCAGTCGATTCTACCGCTCCGGCTGAGAGCACCGCAGAAAAGGCAGCCCCGGCAGAAAAATCGAAGCCTCTCAAGTTCATCGTCAACAAGTTGCAGGTCGCAAACACCACCGTTTCGGCCACCGACCATACACCCAAGCAACCGTTCAACTACAAGGTAAGCAACATTGCCGTCAACGGTTCCAACATCAACTTCAACACACCCTGCGCAATCAACGTGACCGCAGCATTCCCCGAAGGCGGAACGCTTTCGCTCAAGTACAAGGGCGCACTCTCCGACATCAGCACCATGGACGCTTACATTAGCGTCAAGAACCTCGCCCTCAAGCACTTCTCGCCTTACAGCCACCACTACACCGGCTACCCCATCAGCTCGGGCACCATGGCATTCGCCAGCGAAAACAAGATGAACAATTGGAATATCGAAAGCAAGAACACGATCGATATCTACAACATCGACGTAGGCGACAAGGATTCCAAAACCGACCCGGAATACATGGTCCCGATGAAGGTCGGCCTTTACATTCTCAAGGACAAGGACGACAAAATTCAGTTCGATGTTCCTGTGAAGGGCAACGTACAGGATCCCGAATTCTCTTACCTGAAGATTGTATGGCAGACCGTGATGAACCTGCTCATCAAGGTGGCACTCTCCCCGCTCAAGGTCGTGGGTAACGTGGCCGCCACGGGCGCAGGTGCCGTCGGCATTGACCTCGGCAAGAACGACGAAATCTACATCGACCCGCTCGCAAGCTCGTTCACCAGCGAACAGTACGCCAAGGCCCAGAAAATGGTCGAAGCACTCGCCAAGGACAAGAAGCTCAAGATGAACTTTGTGCAGAACTTCAACATGAAAAAGACGGTTGACGCCTACAAGACGCACAAGCTCAAGACCGACTTCTACAAGGCTACGCAGAACAAGACCGCGCTCAACGAACTCGACGAAAAGGCAATCCTTGCCATCGAAGACAAGGACAGCGCCTACGCCGCCTACGCAGACGCCCACGCCAAGGAACTCGACCGCAAGGCACTCGAAAAGGAAATCCTCGACCTCGCTGAAAAGCGCAACCAGGACTTGCTCAAGACCCTGCAACAGCAGCCCGGTGTAACGCCCAAGAACGTGACTGTGAAAACAGCCCCGCGCGGCGCACTCACCCAGCGCAAGGCCATGTATAAAGTTCAGATTGATGTGCAGTAGGCTGTAAGCCGAGCGGTCTGCCGTGAGCCGTCAAACGGCACTGCGTAAGCGTGCCGTGGCGGCGAGAGCGAGGCGATATCACATTCTTGATAGTGCGATAGAGCCGAGTGGTCTGTAAAGGGGAACGCCTTCCCCTCACTACAAAAAGAGCGCTTCTTAAGCGCTCTTTTTTTCGTTACCCCTTCGCCTAAGGGCTCCGCCCCTAAAACCCCGGTTAATCTCTTAAGAAACCCGTCAGCGGGTCAGAAGCAGAGGCTCCGCGGGTCAGCACACGGCCAAGACCAGCGAGGTATGCCTTACGGCCCGCTTCGATTGCGAGCTTGAAGCTCTGGGCCATCATCGGCAAATCGCCGGCGGTAGCAAGGGCGGTATTCGCCATAATCGCGGCAGCGCCCATTTCCATGGCAGCGCAAGCTTCAGAGGGTTTGCCGATGCCCGCATCCACGATAATCGGGAGGTCGATTTCATCGATAAGAATCTGAATGAATTCGCGAGTCGAAAGACCCTTGTTAGAACCGATCGGAGCGGCAAGCGGCATCACGGCTGCGGCACCCGCGTTAGCGAGGTCGCGCGCCACATTCAGATCCGGGTACATATACGGCATCACGACGAAACCTTCTTTCGCCAAGGTTTCAGTCGCCTTGATGGTTTCGTAGTTGTCGGGCAAAAGGTACTTCGTGTCGCGCATGATTTCGATCTTGACGA
>JAEEGG010004863.1_pt1 | contig 32399 bp, 26 predicted proteins | sample 9134161 | NCBI WGS metagenome assembly JAEEGG01 (sample SAMN16246543, study PRJNA631951) | gut metagenome | biome: gut microbiome; feature: rumen; material: CR-attached | host: Bos | place: Iran: Karaj | collected 2018-10 | reverse complement strand
CAGTCCCGACATGAAGCCTATGCGGTCATAGTCTTCCTGTGTGGCTTTCTTGCGCTCGACGTAGCCGGCCTGTTGCTTGGTCAGCTCGTAGTTGGCGCGTGGGTCAAAGTTGGTGCTCATATTTGTTTCGTTTGTTTTTCAAAAAAGAATCGGCTAAAATAGGAAATTATTGGATAGGTTTTGAAAAAGAATAAGATTTTTTTGGCTCAATCCTTTCCATCGTCAATCGTCCTTGCAATTTTTTCAATGTTCAAACTCCGCGCCGAAGCATCGATGATGTCCTTGTAGATACCACCTTTTTTATAGATTTCGTCTGGTTCGCCCCACTCTTCCACGTGACCCGTCTTGAGAGCATAGACCATCTCGCTGTCGATGATTTGCGAGATGCTGTGCGAGATGATGATGACGGTGCGGTCTTTCTTGATGGCGTCGAGGCTGTTCTTGATTTGCTCGGTGGCTATGGCATCGAGGCTGGCGGTGGGCTCGTCGAGGAAAATGATGGGCGGGTTTTTGAGGAACATACGCGCGATGGCGATGCGCTGCTGCTGGCCGCCCGAAAGGTCGCTGGCCTTGTTCTCGAACTGTTTGGGCAATTCCATGATTTGGTCGTAGATATACGACTTCTTGGCGGCTTCCACCACTTCCTCATGCGTCGCGTTGGGGTTGCCGTAAAGGATGTTTTCCTCGATGGTGCCATCGAAAATGTGGTTCTTTTGCAGCACAAGGCCGATGTTCTCGCGGAGGAATTTCGTGTCGTATTCGCGCAGGTCGATGCCGTCCAAAGTGATGGTGCCGACTTGCGGCTCGTAAAACTTGTCCAATAGGTTCACGATGGTGCTCTTGCCCGCGCCTGAAAGACCTACCAAGGCCGTTATCTTGTTCGGCTCGATGGTCATGTTCACATCGAAAAGGGCCTGATTGCCATTGGGATAGGTGAAGTCCACGTTCTTGAGCTCAAACTTGCCATGAATCTTTTCGGGCTTATAACTACCCGAAGGCTCCACTTCTTCTTCCGAGTTGAGAATGCCAAAGAATCCTTCAGCATAAATCAAGGCATCGTTCACGTCATCGAAGATGCGCTGCAACTGCGTGATGGGCGCAATGACGTTGCTGAACAGCATTACATGGTACATGATTTTACCGATGGTCATGCCTGGATAGTCTATTAATACAAGGTATGCCGTCAGGATGATGACCAACACTGTGCCGACCTGCTTCACAAAGCTCTTGACACCGTTGTAATAGAAAGCCACCTTTCTTGTTTTCATCTGGTTTTCAGTAACTTGATTCTGAATATCAAGTTGCTTTTGACCTTCGATTTTCTCACGGTTGAAGCTCTTGATGACGTTGATGGAGTCGATGATGTTCTTGATGCCTTGGCTCTTGGTCTCAAGGTGCGAGCGCATTTCACGACGCCAACCTTTGAGTCGACGAGCCTGACGGTAGGTTATCCAGAAATAGATAGGAACGATACCCAAAGCAACAAGTCCGACATACACGTTGGCGGCAAACATCAGTATCAAAGCCAATAAGGCACTTGTGAACAGGGGCAGCAAGTCGATGAAGAAGTTCTGTACCGTTCGCGATAACGAACTGACACCCTGGTCGATACGGGCTTGGAGTTTGCCTGTGGCGTTGTCGCCAGAGTTGAAAAAAGCCATCTTGAAGGTCAGCACCTTCTCGATGACGCTTTGGGCAAGGTCGCGGCTGACGAAAATGCGCATCCGCTCACCGTAGTAGTTTTGCGCGTAGGTGATGAGGGCCGAGAGGATTTCCTTGCCTAACAGCACCGACGAAATCAAGATGACGATGTGCGCAGCACGTTGGCCCCACTTTTCCCCTGCCGTGATGAGTCCGTTGACCTCGTCGACGGTCCAATCCAGCACGATGGCGTTCACCTGTGCCATCAAGGAGCCAATCAAAGTGAGTATTAAAGTGATGAAAACCAGCCATTTGTAAGGCTTTACGAAAGGGCTGACGTTTTTGAAGAGTTGGAAGAGGTTCATGAGATATAGAATTTGAATAGTTTACATAGAGAACACGCGCATCAGGCAGTTGCGGCAGTCGAATTCGAGGCGGAAGGTGTTTGCGCCATTACGAATATATAAAGGTGTGGCTTTTTGTCCCGTTTCTTTGCTGCACATACCGTTGGCGCAGCGGATGCAATGATGGCAGGTCATTAGGCAGGAAGGGATTTCATCAGGATCGGTCGGGGTGATTGTGTCAGAGACGTGGCGCGTTGTGTCTCTACATTCACGATTATTCTTATGGTTTTCAATTAGTTCCTCCGTCAATTTTGCCACCAATTCGCGTTTCATCTCGCCGATGACAGAGGCTGGGATGAGGCGTGACTCGGTGAATTGCAATTCCAAATTGATCGGATTGAACACCGTGTCGCCCCATTGGAGGGCTTTTTTGCGGATGTTTTCGGTGGCCTTTTCGGGGTTGTTGGCGGTGATTTTGTCAGATTGAATGCTGGTAGACACGCGATTAATCGCGTCTCTACAAACGGCGACCAATTCGTATCCCGTTTCGGTTTCGACCAACGTTAAATCAATGTCAATCTTGCGGTTACCTGTGGAGGCATCCACCTGTTTTTGCCATTCTATGTCGAGGTTGCGGTAGATTTTTGCGCCACGGAAGGCTCCATGAGGACGATTTGTAGAGACGGTAACATTGTCGACAACTGCGTCCCCGCAGTTGTTGGCCTGGCGGTGTTTTCCGACTGCGGGGACGCAGTCGGTGACAGTGCGAACCACATCTGCACGCAACCCCACCAGTTCATTATCCTGATTCAAAAAACACAGCCCGTCGCCGTTGTGCAACACCTTGTCGGTCTGGATTTCCATGCGGAGCGGATTGCACCAACTGACCTCGCCGATGTATTCACCCATCGACTTCGGGGTAAAAGGCGAACCGATGTCTTTTTGTCGCCCGTTGATGAAGAAATCAGTGAAACCTCGGTTGAAGGATTTCTCTGGATTGACCTCGAAATTGTATTGGCAATGCCCGCGCGAGGCCTGTTCCATATCCGAGCGACGGCTGATGATTTCATCCAGTTTCTGACGATAGTAGGCCGTCACATTCTTCACATAATCAGCGTCTTTCATTCGGCCTTCAATCTTGAAACTCGTGATGCCCGCATCAATTAATTCTTCCAAATGCGTGCTATTGTTCAGGTCTTTCAAGGAGAGCAGATGTCTGTTCTTAATCAGCACCTTCCCGTCGGCATCGAGCAGATCCCAAGGAAGACGGCAGGGCTGGGCACAAGCGCCACGATTGGCACTGCGGTTGCCGATAAACTGACTCAGATAGCACTGGCCGCTATGGCTCACACACAACGCGCCATGAACGAAAAACTCCAACGGCACCGTGGTCTTCTCACGAATCTCCCTAATCTGTTTCAAACTCAACTCGCGACCTAAAACGACTTGGCTAAATCCAAGGTTTTCAAGTTGTTGTACCTTTTCTACCGTCAAGTTGTCGCATTGGGTGCTGGCATGGAGCGAAATAGGCGGCAAATCGAGTTGAAGCAACTTCATATCTTGCACGATGAGTGCATCGACGCCAGCATTCCAACAATCGTAAGCCATCTTTCGGGCGTGTTCCAACTCGTTGTCATACAACAACGTATTCAACGTAACGTACACCTTCGCGTCAAACAAGGCCGCATGGCGGCAAAGGCGTTCAATGTCTTCAATCGAGTTGGAAGCCTTTTCGCGAGCCCCAAAATCAGGACCACCGATATAGACAGCATCGGCGCCGTGGTTGATGGCGGCCATGCCCACCTCGCAGTCTTTGGCAGGCGAGAGCAGTTCTATCTTTTTCATATTCATGCCGCAAAATTACGTTTTTTCGGTTCGATGTCGCTATTTTAGATTAAGTCGAGTTAAATTTTCCTATTTTTGCAAGTTATTTTCAGCCTCGACATGAATAGTCGCAAACTCGTCATATTGTTCACTTTGACCGCAGTCCTGCTCTTCGCTTCCGCCATACAGCAGGCCACGGGTATCTTTTCCTTCAAGGAACTGAGCGGTGTGACCGAAGCGCAAGCCAAACCCGTTTTTTCATTTGAAAAGTTCCGCGAAGGGACCTATCAGTCAGAAATCGAAGCCTATCTCACGCAACACTATGGCTTTCGCGAGCCTTTGACCCGACTCTACAACCAAAACCTTTGGACTTTTTTCCATTATTCCCAAGTGGTGGAAGACAAGCGCATCGTCATTACCGACGACAACTGGATTTTTGAGCCGTGGACGGTGGAGGAATACTACCAGGGGCGTGCCTATTACAATGGTGAAGACTTCACTGACAACCTGTTGAAGCAATTTGAGGCCGAGGCACAAAGGCTGCTGCAAATCCAAAAAATGCTTGAGCCTTACGGCACACATCTTTTCGTTGCCTTGCTTCCCGGCAAAGAACAGATTTGCCCCGAACACTTGCCCAAAAACACGCAGTATTTCAAAGAAAAAAAAATCACAGCCTTCGGCTTCTACTCGAAACGGCTTAAAGAACTGGGGGTGAACCATATAAATCTTGCGGAATGTTTCATGGAGATGAAAGGAAAGGTGAACTACCCGCTGTTTCCACAAACAGGTACCCACTGGAGCAACCTGGCCGCCATCCATGCTGCCGACACCCTCATCCGATATATGGAATGGCTGAGCGACTCCAATATGGTCAACCTCACGATGGGCAGCATGTTCCAAAGAACCCTGAAACCCGATGACGACCTCGAAAGCCTGATGAACCTCATTTGGCCTTTGCAAAAGGCTCCCAACTTTCTGGCGGAAGCCTGTTATGATTATGACACCACGGCCTGGCGGCCGCGACTCCTTACCATCGGCGACTCGTTCTATTGGAACATCCTCAACTTCACGCCTGTGTGGGATGTGTTTAAGGGCGTCCCTTACTGGTATTATAACAGCACCGCATATTTCAACGACTACGACTTCAAAGTGACCCATAAAACCAGCGAATTGGACGTGCTTCAAGAGGTTATCAAAGCCGACTTCGTCATGCTTTCCTATTCTACGGTCAACCTCTACAATATGAGCCATGGCTTCAGCCAAAGCCTGCTCAACAAATTAATACAAAACCAACAAACTGAACAACTAACAACTAATAACTGATAAAACATGGTATTCAGCAGCAACGTATTCTTACTCTATTTCATGCCAGCATTCTTCCTGGTATATTTCCTCATGCCACGGAAAACGCGTAATTATGTGCTATTGCTAGCCTCGCTCATTTTCTATGCCTGGGGAGCGCCCGAGTTCATCATCCAGCTGGTCGTCTCTACCATTGCCAACTATTTCATTGTCAAGGCAATGTGTAAGACCAATAAAACTGCGACGAAGAAATGGCTTTGCGGGCTTTCTATCTTCATCAGCTTGGGTTTGCTGCTCTTCTACAAATACGGCAACTTCACCATGGAGAATCTGAATGCCTTGTTGGGCCTGACAGGACATGCGCCACTCGCTTGGAAGCGCATCCTGCTGCCCATTGGTATCTCTTTCTTCTCGTTCCAAAGCGTCACCTATACCTTGGATACTTACCGTGGCGTTAACAAACCGTTGGAGAAGCTGAGTGACTATGTGCTGTATATCACCATGTTTCCGCAACTTATTGCGGGTCCCATCGTGCGCTACCGCGACGTGGCCGAGCAAATACGCCAGCGCGAGTCGACGATGGCCGACCGCCTGCAAGGCTTCTATCGCTTCGTCATCGGATTGAGCAAAAAGATTCTGATTGCCGATGTCATCGGCTTGTGCGTCGACAAGATGCTGGGTCCAGCCGCCCTCGACCCCTCGCAGGTGGGCGACATCATGACACGTATTGCCGTTTTAGACACGGGAACGGCTTGGCTCGTTGCCTTGGCCTACACCTTCCAAATCTATTTCGACTTCGCTGGTTACAGTGACATGGCCATCGGTTTGGGTCGCATCATGGGTTTCAAGTTCCCCGAAAACTTCGACAATCCTTACACTTCACGCAGCATCACCGAGTTTTGGAGACGGTGGCATAAAACCCTCGGCGCTTTCATCATGAACTACCTTTACATCCCGCTGGGCGGCAACCGCAAAGGCACGGGACGCATGTACCTCAACCTCTGGCTCTGTTTCCTGCTTAGCGGTCTGTGGCACGGAGCCTCGTGGAATTTCGTCATCTGGGGCGCATTACACGGCTTCTTCATCTGCCTCGACAAACTCTTCCTCGGCAAGGTGATGAAAAAGATAGGTTCGGTGCCTTCTGTCATACTCACTTTCATCACCGTGACCGTCATCTGGATGTTCTTCCGTATCGAGAACCTCAACTTGGCTTGGACCTTTGTCACGCGCATGTTTGCCTTCGACTTCAGCGGCTTCGCCTTCGACGGCAACGCTCATGTCTACACCATTATGGCGGTGGCTGCCCTCTTCTCCTTCCTCACCCTTACGGGATGGGGCAAGAAGTTGGAACAGAAAGTCTACTATACCGACTACAGCGAACGTCAGCACATCTGGGTGTGGATTGTGGCCGCCTTCATGTTCATCTTCTGCGTGGCCGCCCTCAATGCCACGAGCTTTAGTCCGTTTATCTATTTCCGCTTCTAATCCATGAGGAGGAAGACAACATACGACATCGTACTGTTCACCATCTTGATGGTGTTGCTATTCCTGCCCATGCTTCAAGCCCATGTCTTGCACATCCCCTTAAAGCCTTTGAATGGCATGACTATTGAAACGGAGAAGCCAAAACTCGAGCTTGAATCCTATCGTTCAGGCAGTTATGCCAAACAAGAAGAGGCATACTTGGGCGAACATTTCGGCTTCCGCGAACCCGTCATTCGGCTTTATAACCAATATCTTTGGAGCTGTTATCGCAAGACTTTCGCCCACGACGTGGTGGCTGGCAAACACGGTTGGCTCTATACCCCCGAAAGCGTGCGCGACTACTACGGCACCGAGATGCTTCTCTGGCAACCCTCACCCGAAGCCGCACGATGCAACTTCGACCGCGAAATCAGATACATGAAACGCGTGCACGACATCCTCGAAGAAAACGACGTGAAGTTGTTGGCTTTCATCGCGCCCGAAAAGAGCTTCCTTTACCCCGAATATCTCCCTGAACGTGAACACGATACCATCACCTTCAATGCTTGCTCCTATTTTATGCAACAGTTTGAAGATATCGGTTTCCCTTGCATCGACATGAACCGTTGGTTCCAGCAGATGAAAGACACCGTTGACTATCCGTTGATACCGCAAACGGGAGGCCACTGGGTCTTCCCAGCCGTGTATGCCGCCGATTCCTTGTTCCGTTTCATGGGCGAATTGAAAAACATTGAGTTGCCAAAACTCAACATCGGCACGCTGCATGAAACCGCCGAACATGGTGCCGACAACGACTTAGAGCGACTGCTCAACCTGACATTACCCATCTGGCACCGCTATGGATTCAGTCCCACGGCTGAGGTCAAGGTGGAAAGCAGCCCTACGTGCGTCAAGCCAAAGGTGTTGTTTATCGGCAACTCTTTCATGTGGGGCATCACCAACCAGGTGCCGATGAGGGAAGTGTTTGACGAGATGGAGTTTTGGTATTATTTCTCCACTGCCTATACTGGCGACCCGTTGACGCCAAGCGGTCAAGTTGTCGAATATAATTTGTTGGAAAAACTACTGGATTTCGATTACATCATTTGGTTTACCACGGGCAACCAGCTGAATAAGGGCACCAACAACTTTGCCAATTCGGCCATCCTCACCCTTGGCATCGACGACAGTCTCCGTTGGGCATATATTCGCCGAATTGCCGACACGATAACGATTGGCGACGAGGAACACGTCTCCACAAATATTGACAGCATCCGCCTCTATAAAGCCAGCGCCCTCCTCAACCTTCACCCCGAACTTATCCCCGAACTCAACCGCTATAACCTGACCACCCAAAACAGCGACATTCCCTACGCCAAGGTCATCAAGGACATTCGTAAAGACAGCGCATGGATGGCCGCCATGGAGGCACAGGCGTTTTTACGCTCCGCAACGATAGACCAGATGCTCCATGCCGAGGTTGACCACATCAAGGCGGGCAAGCCGCTCTACAAAGACCAAATTGATGAAATCCAGTTTTCACTTCGATGCCAAGAGGAAGTCAAAGAGCGGATGATTAGGCTGTCAAACAGCGAAAAACTAATGCCCATCATCAGGGAGAAAGCCGAAAAATACCACAAAACACTTGAACAAGCCATTGAGGATGACGCCCTTTGGATCACCCGTGAAAAATACGGCCTCGACCATTGCCGCCTCATCGATGACCCCGATGCACAAATCGTGTTACCAACTACCGTAAATCCTCCATTATGAAAAAGAAAAGAAACATCATATTAGTCACATTGTTTTGCTTGACGGCATTGATTCTTTTTGCCCCTCTTTTGCAGCAAAACCTGAAACCTTTCAAGTTCGGGGTGCTCACCGGCTATAACCAACCCACCAAAAAGCCCGTTTTTTCATACGACACCTACGTCTCTGGCAAATACCAAAGGCAATCGGAGAAATATCTCAAGGAAAACTTCGGATTCAGGGAGCCTTTGATCAGGATGTATAACCAATGGACCTACGACTGGTTCAAGACCACCAGCAATAAGGAAATCAGCATCGGCAAAGACGGTTGGCTCTATCACACCGAAAGCGCCTTGCAATATCACGGCAATATGGTAAGTTGGTTCGACATGACAAACAGCGAGGTGCGCGAGAATCTCGTTTCAAAAGCCCGTATCCTGGCAAAGGTTAACGCTATCCTCAAGCAATACGACGTCCATCTGCTGACCTTCACTCTGCCGACGAAGTCCTTCATTTATCCTGAACATTTGCGTTGGCAACCCATTGGAGACACTACTTTCAATGCAACTCCTTTCATGGCGCAACTATTAGACTCACTTGGAGTACCTCATATTAATATGGTTCCTTGGTTTAAGCAGGTGCAAGACACCACACCTTTCGACTTATATTACTCCAAAGGAAGCCACTGGGCCGCAGGAGCCCCGCTCGCAATCGACACGATGCTGAGATACATGGAACAAATAGGTGACCAGCCGCTGGCACACATACAAGTGGGCCTTCCTTATTCCATTGACGAGATTCCCTCCAATGATAAGGATTTGGAACTCCTTCTTAATCTCGCAGGGCCACTCAAACACGAACCCATATACGAATACCCCGTAAACCTGGTGACTGATGAACACACCGAGTATCCAACGGTTTGGTTTGTAGGCACTTCTTTCTACTGGTACTTGACCCGTCGGGTCAATTTTGACGTCCTGTTCCACGACCGTGACTTCTTGTTCTATTACGCGACACTCTATACCAACAAGGAACAGAAATCATTCCCTGCGGATAATTTGGACTATCTTCACGAATTGCTTTTGCACGACTATGTGGTTTATTTCAGAGACGGGCCACAACTCTACAATGATGGCATACTCTTCCCTGGCAAAGCACTCATCAGCCTTTGCATCAGCGAGGAACGGCTGAAAGTAAAGACCAAAGCCGTTGCCGACAGCATTTGTCATGCATGGCAAGCCGAAACACATCACGACAGTTTGACTTGCTACAATGAAGCGAAGATTTTGCTGGAGCGACAACCTGAACTGTTTGAGGAACTGCGCGGCGAAGGCATTCCGACCTGCCGCAACCCAAGAATCGGGCAAATACTGGCCGAAAGGAAAATCCATGCGGACCGTAATTGGTCGTTCCTCATTAATGCGAAGGCTGACAATGACTCATTAAACGTTCGCGAACTTTTCAAGATGGAATCCTATAATGCCACAAACCACCAGCCCTTGCTTCGCGACAACACTTATTTCACTTCTTACGACTATCTGGACTTCCTCGTCGAAGAGGCTGTTTTGGATATCTATCGTAGCCAAGCTGTTTCGGGTACAAAAGTCGAGGTCTTCCAACAAGCCTTGGACACCATCAAAGCACGAATACAACGACATGTCTATGATGAAGACACACTGATGATTACGGCTTGCGCCATGGATGCCATCATCAAAGATATATCAACCGAAAGCAACTTGTCGAGCATCCGCGAAAAAGCCAAAAACTGGAATGTATCGATTGACAAAGCATTTCGTAAAGATGCCGTGTGGTGCTGTCAACACACGAAAGACAAAAAACGGTTTATGACTGAGGAAATTCTTATCAAAGCCATAGACGCCTACCATATCGAGCACAATATGCGGCAAAGCAAAGCATCTATTGAAAACATCATGCAGAAACACAATGAATTGAATTTGCCCTTGCGTTTGATTATCAACCGAGATATTGAATGGATTCGAAAGAACCGCATTCAATAATAATTACTATTTTTGCATCCCGAAATCGTAAGATTCGACAACGTCAATAAACGAACATCATGGTATTCAGCAGCAACGTCTTCCTCCTTTACTTCATGCCAGTGTTCTTCCTGGTGTATTTCATCTTGCCGAGGAAAACACGCAACTACTTCCTGCTGTTGGCCTCGTTGGTCTTCTACGCCTACGGCGCACCCGAGTTCATCATTCACCTCATCGTTTCCGTCATCGCCAACTTCTACTTGGTGCGATGGATGAACAAGACGGAGAAGCCAGGACTAAAGAAATTGCTCTGCGGCATCAGCATTGCCATCAGCATCGGGCTACTGTTCTACTTCAAGTACGGCAACTTCACGATGAACAACTTGAATGCCGTCTTGGGTTGGTTTGGAGGCCGACCGCTGCAATGGACCAAGATATTGCTGCCTATCGGCATCTCGTTCTTCTCGTTCCAAAGCGTGACCTATACCCTCGATACCTACCGTGGTGTCAATGCTCCGATGAAGCGGCTGAGTGATTACATGCTCTACATCGTCATGTTCCCACAGCTCATCGCAGGCCCCATCGTGCGCTATTGCGACATTGCTGACCAAATCCGCAACCGCGAATCGCTTTATACTGACCGTTTGCATGGTTTCTACCGCTTCGTCATCGGCTTGGCGAAGAAAGTGTTGATTGCCGACGTCATTGGCTTCCAAGTCGACCAAGTGCTGGGACCATCGAACTATGATGTTTTGACCTCGGCCCAACTCGCCGACATCGCCAACAAGATAGCCACCATCGATAGTACCACGGCTTGGATTGCCATCTTCGCCTTCACCTTCCAGATCTACTTCGACTTTGCAGGCTATAGCGACATGGCCATCGGTTTGGGCCGCATGATGGGCTTTAAATTCCCCGAGAACTTCGACAACCCGTACGTCTCCACCACAATTTCAGAGTTTTGGCGTCGTTGGCACCAGACTTTCAGCGTGTTCATCAAGAACTACCTCTACTTCCCCTTAGGTGGTAGCCGCGTGAAAACCGAAGCGCGCAAATACTTCAACCTGTGGTTCTGCTTCCTCGTCAGTGGCTTGTGGCATGGCGCGGCGTGGAACTTCGTGGTCTATGGCGCTTTGCAAGGCATCTTCATCTGCGCCGACAAGCTGTTTTTGAAGAAGTTCAACGAAAGGTTGGGGCGCATCCCGAGCGTGTTCTTCACCTTCCTCATCATCGTGTTGACGCGTTGCTTTTTCCGCATCGAGCGCATCGACCTGTCGTGGCTCTTCATCAAGCGCCTCTTCGCCTTCGACTTCGCACCGTTCCACTTTGGCGACAACCCGCATCTCTATGTCACCATGCTCGTGGCGGCCTTCTTCTCATTCTTCACCCTCTCGAAGTTCGGCCTCAAGGTGCAGGACAAGGTTTACTTCACCGAGTACAACAAGTGGCAGCACATCGTGGCCTTCGTGGTCAGTATCTGCGCCTTCGTCTTCTGCCTCGGTGCTTTGAATGCCAGTGGTTTTAGTCCGTTCATTTACTTTAGGTTCTGATGAAAAACCATATCTGTACCATATTATGCATTCTTACGCTGCTTGGTTTTTTCATCCTTTTCATCCAAGAGCAATGGAAGCCCATCCATTTGAAACCTTTAAATGGGTATGTTCCCTCTACCGAAAAACCAAAACTGACTTTGACCAGTTTCTCTTCGGGTGAATACCAAAGTGAAATGGAGCATTACATTAGCGAGAACTTTGGTTTCCGGGAATTTTTCATCCGACTTTACAACCAATACTCATATTCCTTATTTCGGAAAATTAATAACGAGAACATTGTTGAAGGAGTCGATCATGAGCTTTACCTGAATATGTATTTGAACGACATTACTGGTAAGACGCTTTGGGGTTACTATCCTAGCATAGAAGAAGCCAAGGCAGACGCAAGAAAGAATGTACAGGAAACCATGAAACTCATTGACACCCTAAAACAATTCGACATCGATTTCCTTTTCGTCTTTGCGCCCACCAAAACGGCCATCTATCCTGAAAAAATGCCCCAAAAATATCAAGAGCAGATATCAGACTTCTCCTTGGAGGAATACTATATAGAATTATTCAAGGAAAACGATATTCCCCACATCGACTTCCTCAACTACTTCAAAGCCATCAAGGACACCGTAGCCTATCCACTTTATCCCCAGACAGGTACCCATTGGGCCGAATCGACTATCCCTTTCGTGGCCGACTCCATCCTCAAGAAACTATCGTCCATCACTAATTACAACCTGCCTTCAGTACAATATATCGACGACAACCTCACCACCGACTATTCCGTGCAAGACGGCGAGCTGGAAGCCTCCATGAACCTGCTGTTTCCTTTGAACAAACCTGCCCTTCCGCGGCCCGTCTTCGAGCTGACCGACACAATGGCCGACATCAAACCCAACCTGCTTGTTGTCGGCGATAGCTATTTTGCCCAGCTCAGGCTATCATGTTTCGTTAAGGCATTCAACCGTTGGGATTATTGGGAGTATAACAAAAACATGCTATCGTCGCGCCCACGTTTCCACTGGAAAATTCTCAAAGAAGAATTTGATGCCGTAACCGTTTTACAAGAGGCAGACATTGTAATGGCTGTATTTACCGCACCCATGATGTACAATTATATGTTCGGATTTACAAGTACAGCTCAGGAATTGCTTGAGAAAGGTTATTTTAATGAAGAGGAGGCTATGGAAACCGTTATCAAGATGATTCAAGACACCCCCCAATGGTATGAAGGTGTAATGAAACAAGCCGAGGAACGTGGCATTACCATCGAGGAAAGCCTCACCAAAAATGCAAGGTATTGGCTTGATCATCAAAAATTCAAGATAAAGAGACCAAAGAAAAAGTCATGAAAAATAAAGGCAACTGGTTATATGGTATTCTATTTGGCCTCCTGATGGTCTTCCTGTTCTCGTTCATGATACAAGAACACTTCAAGCCCTTTAAGACTAAGGAGTTGATGGGGTATTTCCTGAAACCTGAAAAGCCCAAGTTCCGTTGGGAGTGGTACAAAAACGGCTATTTCCAGCAAAGCATCGAGAAATACATCACCAACAACTACGGCTTCCGCGAGCCTATCATCAGATTGTATCACCAATATTGTTGGGACTTCTTCGGGAAGGAATATGTGAACTACATCTATTCGGGCAAGGAAAGATGGCTCTATTACGACCATAACATCGAGGACTACTACGGCACCGAAATGTACCATTGGTATCCCGATGCCGAAGCAGCACGACAAGGCTACGAGCAGGAAGTGCGCCTCCTGAACAAGGTGAAAGGTATCTTGGAAGACTATGACGTAACCTTAATGACCTTCATCGCGCCGAGCAAAAACGTCATTTACCCCGAATACCTGCCGCGACGCGAAAAAGACACCACCACCCTCAACCCAAGAGAATACTTTGCACGACGTTTCAATGAGACAGGGATGCCTTGCTTTGAGATGAACGACTACTTCATGAAGATGAAGGACACTTGCTCGTTCTACCTGTTTCCACCCACTGGCGACCACTGGACCTTCTCCTGCGTCTATGCCACCGACTCGCTGCTCCGCTTCATGGAACAGCAACGAGGCATCAAACTGCCCCATATCGAATACGGCAACGAATACCACACAGAGTGCCGCATCGGCGACGACCAAAACCGCGACCTTGAAGGCGAACTCAACCTGCTGCGGCCCATCACATTCAACCCGAAATACGCCTACAAGGAACTTGACTATTGGGTAGTCAGCGACTCCACGACGGTCAAGCCATCGGCCTTGTTCATCGGCAACTCATTTTTGCTGAGAACCATAGCCTATGTGCCGCCAAAAGAAGTGTTTTCCGATTTCCAGTTCTGGTACTACAACCGTGTGGCCTATCAAGGTTTGGACCGCCTCATCGACAGCGTATCTTTCCTCAACCGCTTGGATTATTTGCTTGATGCCGACTACATCGTTTGGTTCTCGAGTGCCAGCCAGATGTATCGCGCCACCGAAGGTTTCGCTGAAGATGCCATCATCCAGCTCTGTATCGGAGACGAGCGTTTCCGCCAACGACAAAACGAGTTGGCCGACAGCCTCCAACTCCAGCCTGGCCAGGTGGCGGCTATGCTGCGAAAGAACCCTGAGGCATACTTCCCGGAAATCGCTGGCGAAGGCATCCCCACTGCCCGCAACCCCATTCTACTGACCGATGACTGCTGGAAACGGCGCGACATTCGCCGACAAATCAAGAGCGACCCGAAATGGATGCTTGCCGTCTCAAGCCAAATGGCATTGGAAGGCATCACGCTGCAGCAAGCCATCGACAACGAAACAGAACAGGTCATGCAAGGTCAGCCTGCAATGCGCGACAAGAACATCGGACCGAAAGAATACCGTGAGATTCTCATCAAGCAGATGGAGCAGAAAATCAGGTACGACAAAGATTGGTTGAAAGTGCTGACCGAAGAAGCTGCATCGAAAGGCCTCGATTTGGATGCATGGATTTATGAAAATGCCGCTTATATGGTGGACATGGACATCCACGACGGGAAAATTAAACTTCCAGAACCTATTGAAGAAATCCATGTCGATACGGCGGCAAGGGTGCAATCCGAAATCGAGAAGCTCATCAACGACTGGCACAACGACCCGCAGATGATCAACTTCCTCGAAGAAAAGGCAAAGAAAAACGGTAAGACCTTTGAAACAGTGCTGCAAGAAGATGCCCAATGGGTGGTCAATGAACGCTTGCGCAAAGGGGAACTGTTTTGATTTAAGGTCCCTGAGCTCGTCGAAGGGCCGACCCTAACGGAAAAAACGGGCCCTTCGACAGGCTCAGGGACCCTTAGCTTATTCCACCACAATCTCGTAAACCTTCCCTTCAATATCGCTCTTATTGTAAGGAATCAGCCCCTGCTCCCAAACGATGGGCGGCCACCATTCCGAGTAATGATATTCCTGAGTGACGATAGCCTTCATTTGGTTGTTCGGAATCGAGGTGTACTCGTTGTTCATGTAGCCCATCACCCGCATCTTGTCGGGGCTAGGACCGAGACGCCAAATGATTTCAGTGGGTCGCCACTCGATTTCGTAGTAATAATACAACTCCTTGAAGGCCTTATTGCTCATTGGGGCGCGCTCGGTGAGGGCCTTGTAAAGCTTGTACCAACGCAAGGTCTCAAACTTGTTTTCTTTGCCGTAAGGAATGCTGTCGATGCCCCACGAGAAATACTTGGGCGAAGGCACAGCGAGGTCCCAGTTGGTGCAGCAGTACATCACATCGTCATTCAAGGTCTCATCTTGTTCCACGCAGATGCTGTCGGCACGCTTGCCGTAATAGTTCTTCGGCCAGAAACGCGAAGCCTTCACAATCTCAATATCGATTTCCGAATAATGGTAGTCGGGACGGCGCACAGGGTTCTCCGAGTCGTCGTTCTTGTCCACATAGCCGCCTTCGGCCTCGTCATGACGGCGGTTGTTCCAAGCATGGTTATCACTGTAAATCAACCAGAAAGCATACGTCAAGCCATTCCAGATGTTCTCGTCGTTGAGCATCACTGGGAACTTGATCTTGCCACGGAACTTGCCGTAGGTGAAGCCTACGCGGGTGCGAATACCTGTTGATTCTTTGTGCAAGTTGTTCAAATCATCGTTGCCAGGGTTGATGAGGGAGATGTAGCTGCCATCGTCGGCGAGGCGCACCGTTTGGCAGGGCGTTTCGGTGGTCACGGGCCAGTTCATCTGCAACTCAGTGCTGTCAAAGCGGTTGCGATTGGCTTCGTAATCAGCTCTGGTATAGGGATTTTCACCCACAACATCCTGAATGACGGGAATATTGCGAAGCGTGTATTGCTTGCTGATGGAACTGAAAAACTGCTCGTAAAGGGCTGAGCGATATAGGCTGTCGTTGTTGCCGCAATGGCAGTTGGTTGTATCCAATTGATAACCAACATTATTCACCTTCGACTCGTCAACAAACACGCCCTTGTCGACGGCAATGACGGCCCGCGTCTTCAATTTACGCTTCGAGCGGATGACCTTAATGTTTTTCGACTTGTGTGTCTCAAACCAGCCGTAAGGGTTCACAAACTGCCCGTTTTCATCGGTCTGACCGATATATTGCACATAATCAGGGATTTCTTTCAGCCCTTCCTCCTTGCAGAGCACCAAAATGAAGCTGTATTCACCCACGCGTGGGTTGCGTTTCCAACGGTGGTTCACCTCACCGACGTTGCGTTTGTCGTTGATGACCCACAAAGCGTCCCTATAAAGCTGATCGTCAATGCTACAGCCGTTCTTTTCTGCCTTCTCAACGATGGAATTGTACCATTCAGGCACATTGTGAATCGAGTTAATGACTTGTTGAATATGCTCTGGGCTAAAACTGTTTTCCGAGAGGTCGGCGCCATAGTATTTCCTTTCGTCGCGCGGGTTGCCCACGATGCGAAAAGCGTCTCTCGTGCGGTGATGCTCAATGGGCTTGAAGCCGACGCTCACGTCCTCCCAACTCCCATAAAAGTTCTCACCCGCCAAAGCCGAAGTGTCGGGAAACTTGTAGCTTTCGTTCTGATAGTAAATCTTGTAGTACTTGTATTTCTTCGACAAAGTGAAAAAACGGAAATTGAACATCCCAGAGCCGTCTTTGGTCTGCTTTACTGAGGGCAAGGTAATGCCTTCCAAAACAGCGTTGTCCAAATCCATATCGAGTGTGACCGTTCTATTGCGGCCAAAGTTCGACATTGGGCGGAAATAATTGGTCTTCAGCAAAATAAACCCCAATAATAATAGTAGCCACCAATATTTTTTGTTCTTTTTTTCCATGCGATTTTACAAGTACTACAAGTCAACTTTTTATTCCACGGTAACCGATTTGGCCAAATTGCGAGGCTGGTCCACATTGCAGCCACGCATCACGGCGATGTGGTAAGCCAAAATCTGCAACGGCACCGTAGCCAACAAAGGCGAATAGAGGCATTCCGTCTCGGGAATCTCAATCACATAATCCGCCATTTTGCGGGCCAACACGTCTTTTTCGCTCACCACAGCTATGATCTTGCCATCACGTGCCTTCACTTCTTGGATATTGCTGATGACTTTCTCATACGTGCTATGGTTGGTAGCCACAAAAACGACAGGCATGTCTTTGTCAATCAAGGCGATAGGACCGTGCTTCATCTCAGCGGCAGGATAACCTTCAGCGTGAATGTAGGAAATCTCCTTCAGTTTCAAGGCACCTTCGAGGGCAACGGGATAATTCTGCAAACGGCCGAGATACAGCATGTTGCGCACATCCTTGTACTTCTCCGCGATGTCCTTCACGTGACCACTGTGGTCAAGGGTCCATTGGATCTTTTCGGGGATGCGGTCAAGCTCTTGAATAAACTCAAGGCGTTCCTCATCTTTCATCGAGCCTTTCAATTCGGCCAAGCGCAAGGCCAACATAGCCATCACAGTGACTTGCGAAGTGAAAGCTTTGGTGGAAGCCACGCCGATTTCCGGACCTGCGTGAGTATAGACACCCGCATCCGTGGCTCTCGAAATCGAGGAGCCGATGACGTTGCAAATGCCCAACACCACGGCACCTTTTTCTTTCGCCAACTGAATGGCAGCCAAGGTATCGGCGGTCTCGCCCGACTGCGACACGGCAATCACCACATCATGCGGCGTGACCACTGGGTCGCGGTAACGGAACTCCGAGGCATACTCCACCTTGACGCGAATCTTGGCCAGTTTCTCGATGAGATAGCTGCCCACCAAACTCGCGTGCCAGGAGGTACCGCAAGCCACGAACACGATATTGTCGGCATACAAAAGCTGTTTCTCGTACTTCATAATGCCGCCCAAACGCACCGTATTGTGCTCGGGGAGCAAACGACCGCGCATGGTATCGCGCACGATGGTCGGCTGCTCATAGATTTCCTTCATCATGAAGTGGTCGAAGCCCGCCTTCTCGATGCTGTCGAGGTTCATCTTCAGTTCCTGAACGTAAGGAATGGCCTCCACATCCTGTATCGTCTTGATATGCAGTTCCTCGCCCAACTTGATTCTGACGACCTGTTCATCCTCAAGATAAACCACCTTCTGGGTGCGGCCCACGATAGGCGTGGCATCGGAAGCGATAAAATACTCGCCTTCGCCAATGCCAATAACCATTGGACTTCCCTTTCGGGCGGCAATCAACTCATCAGGATGACCTTTCTCCACGATGACGATGGCGTAGGCACCCACCACGTGGTTCAAGGCGATGCGCACGGCCTCAAACAAATCGACATGCTCGCTTTGCTGCACATCCTCGATGAGGTTGGTGAGCACCTCGGTATCGGTGGAAGACTTGAAGCTAAAGCCACGGTTTTCCAACTCCTTACGCAAGCTCAGATAGTTTTCGATAATGCCATTGTGAATCAAGGCAAGGTTGCCTGATTGCGAACGATGTGGGTGAGCGTTAACATCATTGGGCTCACCATGGGTAGCCCAACGTGTGTGTGCGATGCCAATGTGCCCACTGACATCCTTAGAAGAAGCGAAGGCCTCCAAATCGGAGACCTTGCCTTTAGTTTTATAGACATTCAGTTCGTTTTTCTCGTTGAGCAAGGCGACGCCAGCGCTGTCGTAACCACGATATTCGAGGCGTTTCAGGCCTTCAATGAGAATCGGATAGGCCTCTTGTTGGCCTACATAAGCTACTATTCCACACATATTTGTCTTTATTTAAAAGGTGCAAAAATATGTGTTTGGAAAAAACGATGCAAGAATTTTTTGAATTAATTGAACAAATCCTTTACATCGGGAGCATTCTGCGCAGCTTCGGATGCCTCGAAATAAGGTTTCTTTTCGAAGCCGAACATGCCGGCGATGATGTTGCCAGGGAAACGGCGCACGGCGGTGTTATATTCACGGGCCGTCTCGTTGAACTCCCTTCTTGCGTTCGCAATGGAATTTTCGCAGCTTTCGAGTTGCGACTGCAAGTCGAGATAATTCTGGTTGGCCTTCAGGTCGGGATACTGCTCAACGGTGACCAGCAAGCGCGACAAGGCACTCGACATTTGATCTTGGGCGGCCTGGAAAGCTTTCAGGTTTTCCTCGGTCAAGTTGTTGGCATCAAGGGTTACTGATGTGGCTTTTGCTCTTGCTTCAACCACAGCCGTCAAAGTACCAGCTTCATACTCGGCATAGTTTTTCACCGTGGCGACAATATTAGGAATCAGGTCGGCACGTTTCTGATAGGCCGTCTGCACATTACCTACAGCCTTTTCAACAGCTTCTTGCTTGGAAACCAATCCGTTGTAAACGCCAACACCCCAGATGACGACCAATACAACAAGAACAATGATTACGATAAGTCCTTTTTTCATAGTGTTATGATTTTGATGTACAATATTACGATTCGTTGCGATGTTTTATCAAAGTGCAAAAGTAAACATTTTTTTCGTATTTTTGCAGTTTATACACAATTAGTAATCCTGTTTCGACAAATGACTGAAAATCAACATAAAAACGATAACACTGACTATGAGGCTCAATTGATGAACCGCGGCTGTGAGCTTACCACAGAGTATAGCCCAGGGCAAAAAGTGCTTTCCTGTGGCCGATGCAAACTCAACCAGTTCGATTGGCTGAAAGACTATGAAAACCAAGAAGTGACGGGGAAAGTGTGCTTGGCCGAAGTGCGCTTCAAGAACGACCGCAAAGACTATTTCACCTATCCCGAAGACCTTGAATTGGAAGTGGGCGAAATGGTAGCGGTGGAAGCCGCCATCGGCCATGACATTGGAATCGTGACGATGTTGGGCGAAATCGTGAAGCACCAGATGAAGCGGAAAAAATTCCGCACCCCACTCGCCGAAATGAAGAAAATCTACCGCAGGGCCCGCCCGAATGACGTTGAAAAATGGCTCTCGGCCATCAAACTGGAAAGCGGAACCCTGTCGCGCACCCGTACCATCGCCGAAAACCTCGGGCTGGAGATGAAACTGAACGATGTGGAATACCAAGGCGACAAGACCAAAGCCATTTTCTATTACACTGCCGACGGTCGCGTCGACTTCCGCGAGCTCATCAAGAAGCTGGCCGAAGAGTTCCATATCAGGATTGAGATGCGCCAGATTGGTGTGCGCCAAGAATCGGCCAAGCTGGGCGGCATCGGCTCATGTGGCCGCGAATTATGCTGTGCCTCATGGATTTGCGACTTCCAGTCCGTGACCACCAACGTGGCCCGAGTGCAGCAGCTCTCGCCCAATCCGCAAAAGTTGGCCGGACAATGCGGCAAACTGAAATGCTGCCTCAACTTTGAATACGAAGCCTACGTCGATGCCCTCAAGGCCTTCTCCGATCCCAACATTGTGCTGCATTTCGAGAGCGGCGATGCTGTCCACCAGAAAAACGACGTTTTCAAAGGCATCATGTGGTATTCCTACACCAACGACAAAGGCAACATCATGGCCATCCCCGTCGACAAGGTGAAGGAAATCATCGCCTTGAACAAGAAAGGACAGAAGCCCACTAAATTGGAGGATTATGCCGTTACCAAGGAAGCCCAAACCAACACCAACGAAGGCTATGGCGAAGCCGACTTGAAGAAGATGAGCGACTAATAACCTTTGAAAATGAAAAGAGCAATTCATTATATATTAGTACTTTGCATGATGTTAGCGGTGACTTCATGTTCCAGCGACTCATTCAACCAAAGGACGGTTATCCCCGAAGCTGAATGGCATCAGGAAAACAGGATCGCCTTTGATGCCGACATCAACGACACCATCAATGGCTATGTCTTCGGGATCGGGCTCAGACATCTTGAGAACTACCGTTACAGCAACCTTTTCGTGTTCCTTCACACCCGAATGCCCAACGGCAACGTCACCCACGACACGATTGAATGCACACTGGCCACACCCGAAGGCCGCTGGATAGGCAAAAGCAGCGGCAGTATGCGCGACCTATCGGTTCCATTGAACGAAAACCTGCGCTTCCCCTTGATGGGCACTTATCATTTTGAAATCGAGCAAGCCATGCGCGAACCGGTGCTGAAAGGCATCTCCGATATTGGATTATTCATTGAAAAACAATAATATATGACCGATAATAAGGATAATAAGAAGAAAAAAGCAAAAGTCACCTACAAGCCATCCAAGGCCATCAGGAACCTTTGGATTGTTTTTGGTTCGCTTTTGCTCCTCGTCATTTTGTTCTTTTTCTGTGTAGCGACTGGCATTTTTGGCACCATGCCAAGTTTTGATGAGCTGGAAAACCCACGGACCAACCTCGCCACCGAAATCATCTCATGCGATGGCAAGATATTAGGCTCATATTATGTGGAAAACCGTTCCAATGTGCGCTATTCCGAATTGTCGCATTATATGCCAGAAGCCCTCATAAGCATTGAGGATGAACGATTTACTGACCATTCAGGCATTGACGAGAAAGCCCTGTTCCGTGTAGCCTTCGGTGTTTTGACAGGCCGGAAAAAGGGCGGTGGCAGTACCATCACCCAACAGTTGGCAAAAAACCTTTTCCCACGTGGTGAGAACCTGAGCACGCCCAAACTTGTGTTGCGTAAGTTCCAGGAATGGATAACTGCCACAAAGCTGGAGCACAACTATTCGAAGGAAGAGATTATCGCCATGTATTTGAACACCGTATCCTTCGGTCATAATGCGTTTGGCATCCGCTCTGCCGCCAAAACCTTCTTCGACAAGAGCCCCAAAGACATGAACGTAGAGGAATGCGCCTTGATGGCAGGAGTGGTCAATGCTCCCACCCGCTTCAGTCCCGTCCGCAACCCTGAACGTTCGGTCGTTCGACGTAATCTCGTCCTCAGCAAAATGGCTGAAAACGGTTACATCACCCAAGCCGAATGCGACTCCATTTCATTGATTCCCATTGACATGACGCATTTCAACGTCATGGACCACAACACCGGACAAGCCACCTATTTCCGTGAGTTCCTCAGAGGCCAACTCAATGAGTGGGCCAAGAACACCACGCGTGCCGACGGCCAGCCCTACAATATCTACCGCGATGGTTTAAAAATCTATACCACTATCGACTCGCGGATGCAACACTATGCAGAAGAGGCAGTGAAGGAGTTTATGGGCAAGGAACTGCAACCGATGTTCTACAACCACTGGAAAGGACAGAAAAACGCTCCTTTTTCCAATTTGACCGCGGATGAAATCGACCATATCCTGGAGACTTCCATGAAACGCACCGAACGTTATCGTTCGTTGAAAAACTCAGGCATGTGCATGGACTCCATCAAAGCCGAGTTTAACCGTCCTGTACGGATGACCGTCTTTTCATGGGATGGCCCTATCGACACGGTGATGACTCCCATGGACTCCATCCGTTATTACAAATGGTTCCTGCAAGCCAGCTTGATTTCCATCGAATCGCACACTGGTCACGTAAAGGCCTACGTCGGAGGTCTGGATTATCGTTTCTTCAAATATGACCACGTCACCCAGGCCCGCCGCCAAGTGGGTTCCACTTTTAAGCCTTTCCTTTATTCTTTGGCCATGCAGGAAGGCGAATACACACCTTGCACAAGAATCCCCAACATCCAATACAACATACAACTCGAAGACGGAAAGATTTGGTCGCCAGGCAACTCAGGAGGTGCCGTCGGGCAAGAAATCACTTTGAAATATGCATTAGCTCAGTCCAACAACTGGATCTCTGCCTATTTGATGAACCAATTCGGTCCCAATGCCGTAATCAGCATGGCTCGCCGCTTGGGTGTGGAGTCGCCCATCGACCCCGTTCCAGCCATTTGCTTGGGTGTCTGCGACTTGAAGCTCATCGAAATGGTGGGAGCCATGAGTACTTTCGCTAACCAAGGCGTCTACATCAAGCCGATGTTCATCACCCGCATCGAAGATAAGAACGGCAACGTCATCCAACGCTTCAGTCCTGAAGAATCGGAGGCCATGAGCGAACTGACCGCCTACAAGATGGTTGAGTTGATGAAGGGTGTGGTGCAAAGCGGCACAGGTATCCGCCTTCGCTCCTACTATGGTTTCACCAACCCCATTGCGGGCAAGACTGGCACCACGCAGAAAAACAGCGACGGCTATTTCATGGGCATCACTCCCGACCTCACTACGGGTGTTTGGGTGGGTGCTGAAGACCGCAGCGTACACTTCCGTTCGACCAAGTTGGGACAAGGCTCGCACACGGCACTGCCTATTTGGGCCATGTACATGAAAAAAGTCTACAACGATAAAAGTTTGAATATCAGTCAAGGCGATTTCCCGAAGCCCTACGCTCCTGGAGTTGACTTGAATTTCGACTGCAATCGTTACGACAATGATGAAGGCATCGAATACATCGATGAGTTTTAATTAACATAAACGGCATTTCGACAAGCTCAACGACCTGCAAAAGCTAAGGTCCCTGAGCCTGTCGAAGGGCCGAACCCATAACAAAAACACTATGACCTCAAACTTCGTTGATTACGTCAAGATATTCTGCCGCTCGGGTAAGGGCGGGGCGGGTTCCTTGCATTTTCGCCGTGAAAAATATATTCCGAAGGGCGGTCCCGACGGTGGCGATGGCGGTCGCGGCGGCAACGTCATCTTGCGCGGCAACGCCCAACTGTGGACCCTGCTTCATCTACGCTACACCAAGCACCTCTATGCAGGCGACGGTGTGCCTGGCGGAAAGAACCAGCTCACAGGTGCCGCCGGTGATGACATCTACATCGATGTGCCTTTGGGAACCGTAGCCTATCGCGCCGAAGACCACAGCATGATGGGCGAAATTACCGAAGACAAGCAGGAAGTCGTGCTTCTCAAAGGTGGTCGCGGCGGCAAGGGCAACACATTCTTCAAAACTGCAACCCTTCAAGCGCCCAAGTTTGCCCAACCTGGCGAACCATGCCAAGAAGAGTGGATCACCTTGGAACTTAAGCTATTGGCTGATGTCGGTTTGGTAGGCTTCCCCAATGCGGGCAAGTCCACTCTGCTTTCGGTGGTTTCAGCTGCCAAGCCTGAGATTGCCGACTATCCTTTCACCACCTTAGTGCCCAATCTCGGCATTGTCAGTTATCGTGAGCATCGGAGTTTTGTCATGGCTGACATCCCTGGCATCATCGAAGGTGCGGCGGAAGGCAAAGGATTGGGCATCAGATTCTTGCGTCATATCGAAAGAAACTCCACCTTGTTGTTCATGGTACCAGCCAACACGGAGAATGTGAAAGCGGAGTACGACATCCTCCTCAACGAACTGAAAAAATACAATCCTGAACTGATGGACAAGGACCGCATTTTAGCCATCACGAAGTGCGATCTTGTGGACGACGACACCATCAAGGACATCAAGAAGCACTTGCCCAAGAAGGTGCCGCATGTTTTCATCAGTTCTGTTGCCAATCAAGGCATCACTGAATTAAAGGACTTGATTTGGCTGACGCTGAATAAGGGTGATGAAGGAGAGGACTGGTAATTCTTTTGACTTATGGAATCCCTCTCCAACATCGACACCGACCTCTTCCTTTGCCTCAATGGCCTCCACGCCAATTGGCTGGACAAGGTGATGATTGCCGTCACACAGATGTGGGTCTGGGCGCCACTATACCTATTATTAATATATTGGACAGTGAAACAATACGGCAAGCGTTGTTGGTGGGTTTTCTTGGCCGTCGGGGTGGTGGTGCTATGCTCAGACCAGCTCTCCGCCCATGTCTGCAAGCCCTTTTTTCAACGTCTTAGGCCTTGCTACAACCCTGATTTACAAGATTTAATATATCTTCCAAAAGGTATGGCAGGAGGACGATTCGGATTCGTTTCGTCCCATGCCGCCAACACTTTTGCCGTTGCGGCTTTTCTCACTCCTGTTTTGTGCAATTATCGCCCTTGGCTTGGGGTAGTACTCTATCTTTGGGCCTTCATTTCAAGTTATAGCCGCATTTATTTAGGGTTCCACTATCCTGGCGACATCCTTTGCGGTGCCATCTTGGGCATACTTATCGGGCTGATACTCTGGAGAGTGTTTCAGCTTGTTGTCGTCAGAAAAATCTGGAAATCAGAACAATGAGCCGGGTGCAGGTGCGGCCTCTCCATCATAAAAGACCACTTTGATGGTCGAGGAAGGCTCGATACCGCAAAGTGAGGCCAATTTGGCTTTGTTCAAGGCAAGTTCAAGGTAGCCATGCGTGCCGAAAATAGCCACCAAATCCACCACATCGACATCCAAATAGCTGTCCGAAATCTCGTCGACGGTGTAAAGGTCGCCTTTCACCATGATGGTGAAGTTGCGGCCTCGGCGTTCCTGCTCGAACAACTCTTTGGAAATGTTGGTAATCAGGTTGTCGTATGAGTCGATATGCATCACCACACCTTCAATGGTATTATCACGAGCCACAGCGCAGAAAGCACCACCAGGGTTCAGTTTCAGACGTGGCTCTCCAATATTGGAAAGCGGCTCTCCATTGGCAATCATCACGGCCACTTTGGCGAAACGGTCGCGTGTGGCAAAGGTAAAGAAATCGGAGTCTTGCATCACATCGATACACACCGCCTCGTCATACTTCCCGTCAAGAATATGGCTGAAAATGCCGTTGTCGGTCGAGATGAAATACTGCCCCTCGGCCTTCACCACCACATGCGGGCATTCCATCGACTCAATCGTGTCGACCGCAATGATGTGAATCGTCCCAGGAGGAAAGCAACGATAGCAGTTTTTCAGCGTGAAACCCGCCTGCGAAACGTTAAAAGGCTCGATTTCGTGGGTAACATCGACGATTGTAGCACTCGGAAGCATCGACAAAATGGTGCCTTTTACTGCCGCCGCATAGTAATCTTTTGTACCCCAATCGCTTGTTAATGTGATAATTGCCATCGCTTATCCTTGGTCTTGAAGAGATTCTGCAAAGGTATATCATTTATGTTAATTTTGGCATACGAAATCTCATTTTTTCCACATTTTTTCTCTTTGCTTCTGCAAACGCAGCAACCTTCTCAAAAATAGACTATCTTTGCAGCTAAATAAAAAATCATGGCAGAGCAGATTCTTCAGATAGAAAATGTTGATCCTAAGGAACTTCACGGCCCCAATGACAAATATTTGGAATTGGTGAAAAGCATGTTCCCCAAGTTGAAAATCATCGCACGCGGCGATTTCGTGAAGGTGATTGGCGATGACGACGAGATTGAGTATTTCGCTAGCCGTTACGAGACCTTGATGGTGCAACTGGAACGTTTCGGCAAACTCACCGCCCAAACCGTGGAAGATGTGATGATGGCTACCACCGATAGCGAACTGCAACAAAAGATGTCGGAGAGCGACGTGCTTGTCTTTGGGCGCAGCGGCGTTCCTATCAAGGCTATTACGGCCAACCAAAAGCGGATGGTAACGGCCTCAGAACAGAAAGATTTGGTTTTTGCCATCGGCCCAGCTGGAACTGGAAAAACTTACACAGCCGTGGCTTTGGCGGTCAGGGCCTTGAAAGCCAAGCAAGTACGAAGAATCATTTTAACTCGTCCCGCCGTCGAAGCCGACGAACACTTAGGTTTCCTTCCTGGCGACCTAAAGGACAAACTTGACCCCTATCTGCAGCCGCTTTATGATGCTTTGCGCGACATGATACCCTCCACTAAATTAGAGGGTTATATTGAAGACCACACCATTGAAATTGCACCTTTGGCCTTCATGCGCGGCCGCACCTTGGACCACGCTTTCGTCATCCTCGATGAGGCCCAAAACGCCACCCGCAGCCAGCTGAAGATGTTCCTCACCCGCATGGGTCGCTCGGCCAAGTTCATCGTCACCGGCGACATCACCCAAATCGACCTGCCACCCAAGACACCTTCGGGTCTGCCGCAGGCCATGGAGGTGTTGAAGGATGTTCGTGGCATCGAGTTCATCTATTTGGATGACAAGGATGTGGTTAGACACAAATTAGTGACGGATATTATTAATGCTTACAAAAAGCACCATGATGACGAAACGTCAACCGACCAACAATTAAACGATTCAACAATCAACAATCAACAATAATGAACGCATTAACCAGAACAGATTACCAATTTCCTGGCCAAACCAAGGTCTATCACGGCAAGGTCCGCGATTGTTATTTCATCAACGACGAATACATGGTGATGGTCGCCACCGACCGCATCTCGGCTTTCGATGTCATCCTGCCCAAAGGCATTCCCTATAAGGGACAGGTGCTCAACCAAATAGCCGCCATGTTCCTCGACGCCACCGCCGACATCGTCCCCAACTGGAAGCTTGCCACCCCCGACCCGATGGTCACCGTGGGCCGTCTTTGCAAGCCTTTCCCTATTGAGATGATCATCCGTGGCTACCTCACGGGCAGCTCGTGGCGCACCTACAAGAGCGGTCAACACACCATCTGTGGCGTGCAGATTCCTGACGGCATGAAGGAACACCAGCGTTTCGCCGAGCCTATCATCACCCCGACCACCAAGGCTGAGGAAGGCCACGACGAGGATATCTCACGCGAGGAAATCATCAGCCGTGGACTCATCAGCGAAAGTGACTATGTACAAATTGAGGACATCACCCGCAAGCTCTTCCAGCGTGGCACCGAAATCGCTGCCAAGCAAGGCTTGATTCTCGTTGACACGAAATACGAGTTCGGCAAGATTGGCGACCAAATCGTGCTGATGGACGAAATCCACACGCCTGACTCGTCGCGCTACTTCATCGCCGACCAATACGAGGAACGCTTTGCCAAGGGCGAGCCGCAGGTGCAGCTCTCGAAAGAATTTGTCCGCGAGTGGCTGATGGCCAACGGCTTCCAAGGCAAAGAAGGCCAACAGGTACCCGAAATGACGCCTGAATACGTCAACAGCGTCTCGGAGCGTTACATCGAGCTGTACGAGAAGGTCACTGGACATAAGTTTGAGAAGGCTCCTGATTCGGAAGACTTACTTAAACGGATTGAAACTAATGTGTTGAATTACTTGAAGCTATAAACTTTAGCCTCTCAAAATGACAAAAGCCGCTTTCACAAAAGTGAGGCGGCCTTTGTCGTTTTAAAAGAAGTTTTATTTCTTCACGAACTTCTGAAAAGATACACTGCCATCAAAATGGATGATTTTCAGCAGGTAACATCCTTGGGCTAAGGTGCTTAAGGATACAGCATTAGAGCCTTTAGTAGTCATGATGGGTTTGCCATCCATTGTGAAGAATTCCATTTGTTGCAGGTCTTCTGCATCGAAATGTAACAACTCATGGGCAGGATTGGGCCAAACAAGCACACTGTTTCCGAGGTTTTCTCCAACACCAGTGACTTCTGAATAATGGAATGTTATAATGTATGTATATCCATCAGAATCAGTCTTTTGGTAGTTTAAAATCTTGAAATTGGGCTCAGAAAAACTAGGCAAAACAGAGTTGTCTCGATAAGTGAAAATTCCGGCGATGTCTTTAATAGGAACGGTAAAGTCGTAAACATATTCAAAAGAAAAAGAAAACAACCATGCACCGTTAGATGGAATATAGTGATAATAAGAGTAAATGGAACAATTACCCTCCGCATCATATTCATTTGTCATTTTTTCGGTGAACTCCAACTCGCCATCAAATTCACTCATCTTGGTTTCTGAGGTTCTACGGCCCAATTCATCGTATGTATAAATAGTTTTGGCGACCACATCTGACCCTTGGCTTGTGGTCGTCTCAACACATAGCCTCTGCTCATTATAAGAATAATTTGTAACCTGGTCTGGCATTGGATTGCCCGTCCTATAGTGTTTCGTGGAGATTAACAAACCATCCTCGTAATGATATTCATTCCTGTAACTCTCAATCCATTCATTGGCTTCGTTCATACCAAAGCCTTTGTTCATCAATAAGTTACCTTCTGCATCATACTCGTAGGTGTATTTATAGACCCCCATGAGTTCGTCATAATTTTTCATGGTGCGAATCCTTTGTGCGACCAATCCTTGCTCGTTGTAAGTGTTTTCATAGAGATTGTAAACGCCTGTCATTTCAATATATTCATCCCTAACGACACGATTTTCATTATCGTAAGCGAAATTGTGGGTCGAAAACACTACTTCTTGCCCATAATCATCATATACGTACTTGATTTGGGTGCAATTGAACCTATCATCATATTGCAATCGCTCAACGGCAGAGCCATAGCACACACTATCTAATTTTTGGGTATAGTTGTTGACATTTTGCGCCAATGCTGAAATCATGCAACAGATTGATACTGCGAAAAGTAATGCTTTTTTCATAACGGTTTGTTTTAAATTCTTGTATTGCAAAATTACAAATCTTTTATTTGATAGCAAAAATACTTTCTTCATTTATTCCAAGGTTCTTTTCAAAGTAACCAATTCAATTACAGTAACCACTTTGGTTACACCAAGTTCTTAATAAAGAAATTCATTCCATATTGCTATTTTCATAAAACACGAATTCCCAGAAATTTATCACGAATTATCATCAATTTAAATTTTGAATAATTCGTGGATAATTTATGATAATTCGTGTTGAAGTTCATCGGAAAGGTCGCGGAAGAAGTCATAATTCAACGCTTTGGAAATACGCTCAAGCAGGGCAATGTCAATGTTTTCCTTGCGGAAAATCCTATGGATATGCGGGCGGGCGCAGCAAATGTCCTCCGCCAACTTTGTGGCCGTAACGCCCTGTTGCCGCATTATCTCCTTGATATGTTGCCCGATGTGCATAAAAAAGCGTGGAATTTGTTCAACTTGCCGAACATCGGGTTTCCACGCCCACTCAACAACAAGTTATTCCACGCCAACACTGGCGTTTCATAACGGCTTCTTGTTGAGTTGTCTCTAACGAGACGATGTGGAAAATGATGTTCAAGAATTCGTCTTTGAAATGCTATTCTATATGATTATGTGTCTGTTTTGGTTGGTCTTTTTGTTATGCAGTTTAGTTTGTATATAATTGGTTTTTAATGTTTTATATATTCATTTCTTCTTCTAAATACGAATAGACATAACCTGGGCTTTGGAAAAACAATCCCGTTTCAGGGTCGGAAATCTTTTTGAAGATATCTGAATTGTAGTACCACCTGAAAGCCTCTTCCATACCCATGGATCTTTTCTCCATCAGCATGGCTATCAAATCTTTCGAAAGGGTTTCTTTCAAATACCGAAATTCTGCTGGCGTTACATTCATACTTTCTTCAATTTTGAAATGGCCAAAGGTGTGCAAAAAGCATATTGAAAAGTGATACCTTTATAATAATGAAGGTTTTTGAGGAACTCCGCCAAAGAAATCTTCCTTTCCCTCAAATCACGAATCTGAACGCCAACTGTATCATTGGCAATCGGCCCATAAACCAAATCATAATCGTGTTGAAAATCCTGTCTCTCGTCGCGATTGTTATACACGAACTCCGCCCATTCCTCTGTATACTCCTCGAAACGCTTGACTTTCAAATCATCTAGCGATAATTCATCAAACTCAAAAACGGAAATCTCGGCTGAGCCTCCACCCGTCAGCACTTTGAACTTTGCCATCTCTCGGGCTTGTTTTTCATCTGCCGAAAGATAAAATGCCTTTCCAAAATCCTTGTACGGACGCGACTTGGCAAGGTCTATTTCATCGATTATCATATTTGAGCCATGATACAACAACATTACAAAGTCCCTCCGTTTCTTCTGCAATACGAGGCCATGCCGTCAACACTGTCGGCAAACGAAAGCGTATGCATGATGCCATAGCATTGCTCTATCAGTTTCATCCCATTGTAACGGTCAATATATCTGAAAGAGTCTGCTTCCGAAAGGCCAAAACGTTTGGCAAACTCATTCACCAAGGCAATGGTGTACTCGATAATATCAAGTGTTCGTTTAGACATTACAGTTCGTATTCATCCGCAAAAATAGCAAAAAACCCGTAAACCAATAGTTTTCACAGCAATTTTTCAAGAAAGCGGTACCTCAACCCAACGCCCATCCTTAAAATTCACCACGCTTCGATAGCCCGCTTTCTTCAAGGCTTCCTCGGCGTGGTCAAATTCAAGTGTGATTTCGCTAAAGTGGTGCGCATCGGCGGAAATGATGGCGGGAATGCCCATTTTGCAGGCCTCCTCCATCAGCCAAGGCGAGGGATAGAAGCCGTTGTAGCGTTTCTTGTAGATGCCGCGCGTGTTGATTTCCATCACTAAGCCTTTCTCTCGAATGAGATCGAGGGTTTCGAGGGCTAGTTTGCGATACCACGGCTCGTCTTCATGGAAATAGCGGTCGCGGTTGTGCATCTTGATTTTGTCGAAGTGGACGATGATATCAAATTGCTCGTTTTCAATCATCTCGTTTGATTGTTCAAAAAATCGGCACACGGCACGGCGGATGTCGCCAACAAAGAACTTTTGCAGGCCTTCGTCATAGACTTCCCATTTGGGGCCGTCAATGAACCAGATTTTTTCTGAAAGTGCTGGCCCTTTGACAGGCTCAGGGACCTTGTCTACTACTAAATGCACTCCACCAATCAAATAATCAAGGTGATATTTCTCCTTGGTCACAGCAAAAGGCTCGGAAACGCCTGTGAGGTAGTCCGCCTCCAAGGCGCAGTAGATGTCGATTTTGTCCTTGTATTCCTCTTTCAGTTGGGCAATTTCCGCCACATAGCTGGGCATATCAGCTGATTTTACCGAAAATGTATTGTCGAAAGGCAGCGGACTATGTTCCGAAAAACCAATCGTAGTTAAGCCTTGACGGATAGCCTCTTCCACGATTTCGCGAGGCTGCGACTTGCCGTCGGAATAAATGCTATGGGTATGTAGATTGAAGTTTTGCATGATTGCTCTTTTTCGGTTTTATGTAGAAAGAATTATGCAAAAATACGGCTTTTTGCAAAAAAATCTTCTTGATTTGTAACTTTTCGGCGATTTCTCCGTATTACTATGGAAATTCAAATCCAATCAACAATGAAAACACAAATCTTAAACAGAGCTTTGATGCTGATGGCTTTATGCCTCGTTGCCTTTGGTTGCAACGCCCAAAAAATCGACAACTCCACCGTGAAAACCATCGACTTGAACCGCTATGCTGGCGAATGGTACGAGATTGCCCGTTTTGACCACCGTTTTGAACGTGACCTTGACTAT
>JAEEGG010004862.1_pt1 | contig 32401 bp, 30 predicted proteins | sample 9134161 | NCBI WGS metagenome assembly JAEEGG01 (sample SAMN16246543, study PRJNA631951) | gut metagenome | biome: gut microbiome; feature: rumen; material: CR-attached | host: Bos | place: Iran: Karaj | collected 2018-10 | reverse complement strand
TGTAGCATTGACGAACTCAAGCCCCGGAACAATCTGTTGCAGGGAGTCGAACTGTGGCAGTTCTACGAATTTACCTGCATCGGCACTCACCTCAAGAGTAATACCCATACGTTTTCCTACCAGAATGCCTGCTGAGTCGAGTTTTGCCTCTACCGTCACCTGAGCCTGAGTCAAAGTGCTCAAAACACAGAAGAAGGCACACAACAGGAATCGGGTACCAAAAACATTTTGCAGATTAATATGTAATGTATGATTTCTCATTTCTTATTTCCTTTAGCATCCAAACAGCATGGGCTACATACTTCTGCGTCGGAACAGTCCGAGCAGAGCCTTCACGTAGTCTTCGTCTGTACGCACGCTTACACAATCTACATTTGAACGTGTGAACACATTGCGCAACCAACCCTGATATTTCACCCACCACTCGTGATGAGCACGACGTACTGCCCTACTGCTGGTATCCACCAGTATTTCATCGCCCGACTCAGAGTCGCGCATCTTGATAATTCCCACATCAGGCAGTTCTGTCATGCGGTAGTCGTACACCTGTATAGCCACAACATCGTGTCTGCGGTTGGCAATTGTAAGCTGGTTCGAGTAGTCCTTGCGGTCAAAGAAGTCGCTGAGCAGGAACACCGTACAACGTTTCTTGATAGCATTGGTCATATACTCTATGGCAGCACCAATGTCTGTCTTCTGACTTTCTGGTTCGAAGAACAGTAGTTCGCGGATGATGTGCAGTATGTGTTTTCTTCCCTTCTTAGGTGGAATAAACTTCTCTACCTTGTCAGAAAAGAAGATAACACCAATTTTATCGTTGTTCTGGATAGCCGAGAAAGCGAGTGTAGCAGCCACTTCCGTTGCCATCTGGCGTTTGGTTTGCTGCTGAGTACCGAAGTCAAGACTACCAGACACATCGACCAGCAGCATCACGGTCAGCTCTCGTTCCTCCTCAAACACCTTCACGAAGGGTTTTCCGAAACGTGCAGTCACATTCCAGTCGATATCGCGAACATCGTCTCCATACTGATATTCGCGCACTTCGCTGAAAGCCATACCACGTCCCTTAAAGGCAGAGTGATACTCTCCAGCAAAAATATTGTTGGAGAGTCTTCTCGTCTTTATCTCAATCTTCCGGACCTGCTGTAAAAGTTCTTCGTATTCCATTAAGGCACTTCAACCTTATTTATAATCTTGCTAACTATTTCCTCTGCTGTCACATTGCTTGCCTCAGCCTCGTAGGTGAGTCCGATACGATGGCGCAGCACGTCATGAGCGATAGCACGCACATCCTCTGGGATTACATATCCGCGATGCTTGATGAAAGCGTATGCTCTTGCAGCCAGAGCCAGATTGATACTTGCACGAGGTGAACCTCCGAAACCAATCAGACCCTTCAGTTCCTTGAGTCCGTACTTGTCTGGAGTACGAGTAGCAAATACGATGTCAGCAATATACTGTTCTATCTTTTCGTCGAGATATACCTGGCGCACTACATCGCGAGCCTCCTCAATTTCCTTGGTTGACATGATAGGCTTTACCTTTACCTTATCACCCTGAGTAATGTTCTGTCGGATAATCTTCTTCTCCTCATCAATCTTCGGGTAGTCGATCATCACCTTCAGCATGAAACGGTCAACCTGAGCCTCAGGCAGCGGATAAGTACCCTCCTGCTCTATTGGGTTCTGAGTAGCCATTACGAGGAAAGGCTTTGGCAATTCGTAAGTAGTAGTGCTGATAGTCACCTGACGCTCCTGCATAGCTTCGAGCAATGCTGACTGCACCTTTGCCGGAGCACGGTTTATTTCATCTGCCAACACGAAGTTAGCGAATACAGGACCTTGCTTAGCCACGAACTGTCCATCCTTCTGACTGTAAATCATAGTACCTACTACGTCGGCAGGCAGGAGGTCTGGAGTGAACTGAATGCGGCTAAACTGAGCGTCGATGAGTGACGAGAGTGTTTTGATAGCCTTTGTCTTTGCCAGACCGGGAACACCCTCGAGGAGGATATGTCCGTCTGACAGCAAACCGATGAGGAGCGACTCCACGAGGTGCTTCTGACCTACAATCTCCTGCTCCATTCCGGTCATAATGTTTGTAACGAACGAACTGTGTTTCTCGATAAGTTCGTTCAAAGCTCTGATATCAATGGATTCAGCCATATCTTTTTATTGGTTTTTATTATTTGACTGCAAAATTACGACTTTCGCCGTATAACAACCATATAACTGATATTTAAAATAATCTAAAAAAGGTTGATATCCCTTTATTTTAAGACATTTTAAATGAAACTACAAGCCCTTTCTGCACCACAGGAATGATTTGGCACAAAAAGGGCTTGTAGGAAATGTGTATTTCTGAGTATTTTTATGGCATCAGCAGAACTGTACCTACCTCAATACTGTCAGGATTTGTAATCTTATTCAGACGGATTATGGCATTCACCGAGTCGGCAGTTCCATACACCTCACGAGAAATCTTTGCGAGGAAGTCTCCGCGCTGCAGAACGTAAGTCTTCTGCTCTGGCACAGTATCTTTAGGCTGTTCCACTACTGGTTCCTCGACTGGAGCAGCCTCTTCGGATTCCCCCGAGCGTCCGCCACAGAATTTTACAGCCAGCAGAATGCAGATAGCCACAGCAGCAATGCAAAGCAAAGCCTTCACCAGTTTGCCGTTATTCTTATTACCCTCCGCTTTCTTAGGAGCCTCAGCCTTCGGTGTCTCAGCCTTTGGAGTTTCAACTGGTTTCTCAGCCTGTTTTGCAGGAGTCACCTTCTCGGCAGCCTTCTCCACTTTCTCAGCAGCCTTCTTAACTACCTTTGCTGACTCAGGAGTAGCAATCAGACTATCGATACCTCCGAACTGTCCGCTATCCTCTACAACTGTTTTTTTAGTTTCCTTCTTTTCAGCTGGTTTCTTAGTCTTTGCAGCATCCTTCTTTGCCTTCTTCTGTACCACAGCAGTCACTTCCGACACATCTGCCACAGAGTCTATAGGAGCAAAGGTAACCTTCTTATATCCTTCAATTACAATACGTTCTCCGTTATTTACGTTCACACTCTCACGTGGTGCCACATTCACAAGTTTGAACGTACCCAGACCGTTAATCTTTACCACTCCGTCTTCTTTCAGACCCTCGATGATAACGTCAAAGAAAGCGCGACCGAGTCCCTCGGCAACCTTTTTCGAAGCCCCGGTTTGAGCTACAAAGGCATCAACTATATTTTGAATTGTCAGTTTTTCCATAGTTTCCTAATGTTATTCGTTTTTCGTCTTTCGTTTTTCGTTTTTCGTCCTTACTGCACTTTTTCCTTCAGCGCAGCACCCATCTTGAATCCGACAGTTTGCTTTGCAGGAATTACATTAAAAGACTTAGTTGTAGGGTTGTAAATTTTTCGTTCCGCTTTCATTTTCTGTTCAAACACGCCGAAGTTTTTGATAGTGACAGAATTGCCGGCATTCACCTGTGAGAGTAAAGCCTGTACAAAAACGTCCACTTGCTGTTGCAGTTCGTCTGCGTCGCTGCCCAGCTTCTTAGCCATACGGTCAATAAATGTACGATTGTTCATAAAGTAAATATGTTTTATTGTTTATAATTTCGTTCCATACAAGTCGAAGTCGTCGGCATCGGTAATCTGCACATCGTAGAAACAGCCTGTTCGCAGCAATCCCTCAGCCACAGGTATCAGCACCTCCGGATCTACCTCAGGCGAGTCGTACTGAGTGCGTCCCACATAGTAGTTCCCTTCCTTCCGGTCTATTATCACTCGTTGCACACTTCCTATCTTCTCTGCCTGCACCTCTGCTGAGATATCCTGCTGCAGAGCCATCAAGTCCGACAGGCGCTGTTGTTTCACTTCCTCAGGCACTTCGTCCTTAAACATCTTAGCAGCAGGAGTGCCGTCTTCTTCGCTATAAGCGAAAGCACCCATGCGGTCGAACTTAGCCCAACGCACGAAGTCTTTCAGTTCCTCGAATTCCTTCTCCCCTTCTCCCGGGAAACCCACCATCAGGGTTGTTCTGAGACAAATTCCCGGTACTTCCCTTCTGATTCTTTCTATCAGTTCCTTCGTCTCCTTGCTGTCTATATGTCGCTGCATATTCTCCAACACCTTGTCGTTGATATGCTGTAGAGCTATGTCAAGATACTTGCACACATTATCCCTCTCTCTCATCACCTCCAGCAGTTCGTAAGGAAAATGAGTAGGATATGCATAATGCAGTCTAATCCACTTCACGCCCTTCACGTCACTAATCCGGCGTACCAGTTCGGCAATCATCTGTTTTCCGTACAGGTCTATGCCGTAGAAAGTAATCTCCTGGGCAATCACCTGAAACTCCTTCACACCCTCAGCCACCAGTTGTTCCACCTCTGCCACAATCCTCTCCATCGGCCTGCTCTTGAACGTACCAGTTATGATAGGAATCGAACAGTACGCACATTGTCTGTCGCACCCTTCGGCTATCTTTATATAAGCATAGTGCTTAGGAGTAGTCAGACGTCGTTCATCTTCTCTTTTCTCATCGTAAGTCTTTCCTATATCACCTATTAGCTCAGTCCAATTAAACTTTCCGTAGAACTTATCTACCTCAGGTATTTCCTTTCCTAATTCTTCGAAATACCTTTCCGAGAGACACCCCATCACATACAGTTCTCTGATTCGTCCCTCCTGCTTCGCCTCTCCCAGTTCCAGAATCATATTGATGCTCTCCTCCTTTGCGTCAGCAATGAAACCGCAGGTGTTCACCACAACGATTTCTGCATTCACCTCCTTCGGATCGTGACGGACTGTAAATCCGTTCAGTTCCAGCTGACGAATCAGCCTTTCCGAATCCACCAGATTCTTCGAGCACCCAAGAGTGATAATATCTATCGTATTTCTTTTCATTCGCCAGCAAGAAAGCCTTTACTCACCAAAGAGAGAATCCACAAAAGCCTTACGGTTAAATGGTTGCAGGTCTTCCATACCCTCTCCCAGTCCTATATACTTCACAGGAATCTTAAACTGGTCGCTGATACCGATTACCACACCACCCTTGGCAGTACCATCGAGTTTTGTGATAGCCATCGAAGTCACCTCCGTAGCCTTCGTAAACTGCTTTGCCTGTTCGAAAGCATTCTGTCCTGTAGAACCGTCGAGCACGAGCAACACATCGTCTGGAGCCGTGCCTACCACCTTCTTCACAGCATTGCGAATCTTCGTAAGCTCATTCATCAGTCCAATCTTATTGTGCAGTCGGCCTGCAGTATCAATGATTACCACATCAGCACCATTTGCTACAGCCGAACTGACAGCATCGAAAGCTACAGCAGCAGGGTCGCTGCCCATCTGTTGCTTCACCACCGGCACACCTACCCTTTCGCCCCAGATTACAATCTGTTCTACGGCGGCGGCACGGAATGTATCGGCAGCACCCAGATAAACCTTCTTTCCTGCTTGTTTGAATTGCCAAGCCAACTTACCAATCGTCGTAGTCTTACCCACACCATTCACACCCACTACGAGAATCACATATGGCTTATGGTCTGCAGGCAGTTCAAAACCGTTCGTATCCTCAGTATTATTCTCAGTCAGCAGCGAAGCTATCTCCTCGCGCAGAATCTTATTCAGTTCACTTGTATTTACGTACTTATCGCGAGCCACGCGTTCCTCAATCCTCTTGATGATGTTCAGAGTAGTCTCCACACCCACATCGCTCGTCACCAGCACCTCCTCAAGGTTGTCCAACACATCGTCGTCAACCGTAGATTTTCCGGCTACAGCACGTGCTATTTTACCAAAAACACTCTCCTTCGTCTTCGAAAGTCCCTCGTCCAGAGTTTCCTTCTTTTGCTTAGAGAAAAAATCAAAAAATCCCATTTCCTTATTGAGTTACTATGATATACCAATGCTATTAGGCGCAAAAGTACAAATAATTTATTGAAAAACCACAAAAAACCTCCCCAAAAAATTTTTGGAGAGGTTTTCGACCATACATATTTCTATGCGTATTCCTTATTTTTTCAGATAGTCCTTAACCTGATCAGCAGGAACCATCTTCTCGTCAAATGCGTATGCACCAGTCTTTGGAGACTTGAACATCTTTATAACCTTAGTAAAAGAACGGCTGTCTTTATTCTGAAGTGTAGCGACTGTTTTCTTTGCCATAGTTTCTTACTTTTATTTAATCTCCTTATGAACTGTCATTCTCTTAAGGATTGGGTTATACTTCTTCAACTCCAAACGGTCTGGAGTATTCTTGCGGTTCTTTGTAGTGATATAGCGTGATGTGCCTGGAAGACCGCTATCCTTCATTTCTGTACATTCGAGGATTACCTGTACACGATTACCTTTAGCTTTCTTTGCCATAATGATTTCTCCTTTCGTTTCGTTTTAATTAACCAATCACCTGGTTCTCAAGAGTCTTGATATCCAGAACACCCTTGTCGAGAGCGTTACGGATAGCCTTATCAAGACCGATACGGTTAATAATGCGCAGACCTGCTGCACTCACTTTCAGGTAAATCCAGCAATCTTCCTCTACATAGTAGAACTTCTTAGTAAACAGGTTGACATTAAACTGTCTTTTAGTGCGTCGCAGAGAGTGAGAAACGTTATTTCCCACAACAGCTCTCTTACCTGTAATCTGACAAATTTTTGACATATTTATTATTCTTTATTCTGTTTAATTTTCTTTGAACTTTTTGGAGAAGGTAAACGGAGAGTGACATCTGCGAGCCCGCAATGCCCGCCTTTTGCGAAATTTGATATCGTCTCACCGCCAAAGTATTTGAAAATTAAGGGGTGTTTCGTTTTTCTTCGAAGGGATTAAATATCCCTGACCCTGCCACGGGCAGTCTTTTCATCCGGAAGGGATTAAATATCCCTAACCCTGCCACGAGCCATCATTCGAATCTTTTCCTTTATAAAAAATCTGAAAGTAAACTTTCGCTTTTTCCTAAAGTAAAATCTTCGTGATCCGGAAGGGATTCGAACCCTTGACCCACAGCTTAGAAGGCTGTTGCTCTAATCCAACTGAGCTACCGGACCATCCTTCCGAACCGTTCAAATGCCCTACAACAAAGGCACTGAACTAAAAGCACAGGATAATCCCATGCATTTTGCGGGTGCGAAGGTACGACTTTTTCACGAACTGACAAAATAAACCTAAATAAATTTCCCCACAACACCATTTTTTATTTCTATCTTTGCACCCACGAAAATAAACCTATGATATGAAACAAAAACTTCTGAACATACTCCTGTTCCTGCTCACAACTACTATAACCCTCGCACAAGAGCAGCACCAAAGCGACAGTCTCTACATCCCTACTCCACCCAACTACTCCCTGCCCGACATGTGGATAACATCCATGAGCGACACCACCGACACCGGAGCAGACATATTTTATATAGTATCTACATGGGAAGAAGACTGGCACACTACCGACGGACTGCTCTGCCACTATGCCGACGTATGGAACCCCTCCCATCGCTACCACATGGCAAAGGAGATGAACCGCATCATGAGCTACATGGCACCAGGCAACAACTTCTACGCACCCTACTACCGCCACATGACAATGGAAGGATGGATGACCTGCAACGAAGACACCATCAACCGCCGCGAACAACTCTCCATGCACGACGTCTTCCTCGCCTTCGAAGAGTTTCTCCGTCTGCGCAACCCGCGCCGTCCCATCATCATAGCCGGATTCAGCCAGGGTGGCTATGCCGTAGTGCAACTGCTCAAACATATCAGCGACGACACCTACCGCCACCTTGCAGCAGCCTACGTACTCGGATATAAAGTAACCCCGCAGGACACCCTGCAAACCACACATATCGTACCGGCACAGAGCGACGACGACATAGGAGTAACCATCTGCTACAACACCGTCAAAGACGTGAAATACATCAATCCCGTCATAGCAGGTTCCTGCATCGCCATCAACCCCGTCAACTGGCGTACCGACGAGCGTCCAGCCACCCTCCACGACACCATACAGATACGTCTCGACACCACCTACCACGTCCTGGTAGCCACCAACTACAGCGCCTCTGAATACCGTCCCTACAAAGGATTCCTCAACGTTGGCGACATCCACAGCTGCGAGCCCTGGCTCTATAGCGACTGCCTACGCGAAAACATCCTCCTCCGCACCCGCAAATGGAGAGAAGAAAATGAATAATTACTTCACAAGGGCAATCAGTTCGTCAGAATACTTAGGCATAGCCCCATTCTGAGTACATACAAAAGCAGATACCTTAACAGCGATTTTATGAGCTTCCTCAATCGGTTTTCCATTGAGGATAGCAGCACAGAATGAGCCTGTGAAAGAATCGCCAGCACCTACAGTATCAGCAACTGTTACCTTCGGAGTTTCCTGGAAGGAAGTAATATTCGGAGTAAACACATACGATCCGTTGGTTCCACAAGTCAGCACCACCATATCAAGACTATAGTTTTCGAGCAACTGCTGACAAGTAGTACGCATATCCAAACTCTCGAAACCGAACATACGATTAATGATTACCAATTCCTCATCATTTATTTTCAGTATGTTACAACGTTTAAACGAGCCTTCTATAATATCCTTAGTATAGAACTGCTGACGCAAGTTGATATCGAAAATCTTCAGACAATCAGCAGGAGTATCATCAAGGAAACGGTGTATTGTAGCACGGCTTACCACATTGCGTTGAGCCAGCGAACCAAAACAAACGGCACGACAGTTGGAAGCTATCTGTTTTATATCATTATCGTATGGAATATTATCCCATGCAACATTTTCTTTGATATCATACGTTGGGATACCTTGAGCATCGAGTTGCACCTGCACCGTTCCAGTTTGGTACGGAACCTTAGGCAGCAGATCGTTCAATCCGTGCTGACGAAGAGCTACGAGAGTTTCTTCAGCAAGTTCATCTTCGCCTATAGCACTTATAGCTATGGTATTATCATTACCTATGAACTGTCCTGCATGGTAGGCAAAATTAGCAGGTGCGCCTCCGAGTTTCTTTCCTTCTGGAAGTACATCCCACAGGACCTCTCCGAGTCCTACGACATAACGTTTTGTTTTCATGTTATTTGATATTTTTTATGTACGTAAATAAATATAATACTCCGACAGTCATAACCAGCACAGCACCAGCCTGTCCCATTGCATCGCTTGCAAAACCCATCAAGAGAGGGAATATCGTTCCGCCGAAGAGTCCCATAATCATCAGTCCGCTCACCTCGTTCTGTTTCTGTGGCATAGCTTTCAGTGCCTGGGCAAAGACAAGTGAGAATATGTTTGAGTTGCCGTATCCGACAAGCGCTATGGCAGCATAAAGCATCCACTGTTCTGTACCGAAGAACAGACCACACATAGAGCATGCCATCATAACAACAGAAATGATAAAGAACCATCGATTATTCATGATGCGCAAGAAGAATGAACCAGTGAGACATCCTACTGTACGGAATATAAAATATAGTGATGTTGCAAAAGCAGCCTCATTAAGAGACATACCGAGTCGTTCCATCAGAATCTTCGGAGCAGTAGTGTTAGTACCTACATCAATACCTACATGACACATAATTCCGAAGAAAGAGAGAAGCACTACTGGCACACCGAGCAGTTTAAAACACTCCACAAATGTCGATGGTTTTCCTTCGACAGGAGTTTCAGTGATTGGTGTAATAGCCAACCATAATGTTGATAGAGTACCCACAATGAAGAATATAGCAAAGAGAACTCTCCAGTCAAGTCCAAAAGAAGGTATTGCCTGCGTTGCACCCCACATAGCCAAATAAGGTGCAGAGAACGAGGCAATAGCCTTCACAAACTGACCGAACGTGAGTGTAGATGCCAGGTTGTCGCCTCCGATTACTCCCGACACAAGAGGGTTAAGTGATGTCTGCATCAGAGCATTACCTATACCTAAGAGTGAGAAAGCGATGAGCATCACATAGAAATTATTTGCGAAAACAGGCAGCAACAGAGCCAGCACTGTTACGACGAGCGAGAGTAATACAGTCTTCTTTCGTCCAATTCTATTCATCAGCATACCTGTTGGCACACTGAAGATAAGGAACCAGAAGAATACAAGTGAAGGTAGGACATTAGCAACAGAATCGCTCAATGCCAGGTCTTCTTTCACATAATTCGAAGCTATACCTACCAGATCCACAAAGCCCATGCAGAAGAAACAGAGCATCAGCGGAATAAGTGTTAATTTCTTACTTTGACTCATAATCAAATCGAATTTTCCTTATTATTTAAATTCATACATTGTAGCCTTTCCACCAACAACCTTTATATTATTATACGGTTCTTGAGGGAAAACAAGATTAGTCATTGACATACGTCCTTCAGCATCAAACACTTCAATAGAACTACGGTCTATAAAGATACGGAACTGGCGTATATCTCCATATACTGGAGCAACAGTTTTGCAAGGGAAGTTCTCGCTGAAACTTGCATAATTGCGAGTACGGTCCATTGCGAAAGTCTTACCCTTTGCGTCGTAGTTGAGCACTATTTGTTCTCCTATCTGATTCGAAAGAGTTATCTCTGCACTACCCTTCAGGTCAACAACTATTTCGCCAGCCTGCGGCAACTTGTTTGTGGTTTTACTACGCAGAGCCAGCAATTCGCGAGATGGTGTCACACCGCAATAAGTCTGTCCCTGATACTCAAAGAGATCCAAATCGCGTGGTACACTATTTGCATTGCGGAATTGCTTTGTAGGCACCTGATTTGCATATTGCCAGTTTGACATCCATGCAATAGCTATATGTCGTCCGTCTGGAGCATTATCGAAAGTCACCGTTGCATAGTGATCCTTTCCATAATCCATCCAGCGTGTATCAGTGTGTTCGCAAGTGAATTTATGTCCGTCAAATTCACCTACAAAATACTGTGTTGCACTACCGCCGAAAGGACCTCCAGGGTTGATATTACAAATAAGGAGCCACTTCTGTTTGTCTGTGCCTCTCACCTGCAATTTTATCAGATCAGGACATTCCCATACACCATCGTGACAACCCAAGCCAGTACCGAAAGAACTTTCATACTTCCAGTCCATCAAATCAGCCGAACTGTATATTCGCATTTCCTGTCCTGCAGCAAGGATGAGGTTCCACTTTTGTATTTCCGGGTTCCAAAAAGCCTTCGGGTCGCGAAAATCAGCCTCAGTACTTACGAGCACCGGATTTCCTGCATATTTCTTGAATGTCTGTCCTCCGTCAGTAGAAACAGCCATCGACTGCACCTGAGTCTTATTGCCATCTGAGGTGTAGAGAGCCACTACCCTATTATTCTTCTTGTCAACCACACACGAACCGCTGAAGATGCTTCCGAGTGCATCGGGTTCGATAGCTGTAGGCTGAGCCTCCCAGTGTATGAGGTCGCGGCTTGTAGAATGTCCCCATGTCATATTTTCCCACTGTGAACCATATGGGTTCCACTGGTAGAACAAGTGATACACCCCATCCTTGTAGAACATACCATTAGGGTCGTTCATCCATCCATATACAGGAGTATGATGATACACAGGATTATACTTTTCCTCCTTCTTTGGTTCAAAAGAATTGCTTTGTTTCATCTCGTTCCAGCAGATGAAATCCTTCATTGATCCAGTGAAACGGCGATCTCCGTGGAATGTGATATCAAGCAGTATCTCGTTTATGCCAAATCGCTGCAAATCGAGTGGAACATAATAGTCCACCTTGTCAACTGCCAGTTTTACATTCAGAGTCTGTACCTGTTGATTATTAGCCAACACTCTTATGCTGGCATAATCTTCGCGTTCCTGCACAGGCAATAAAATATAGCGTTGAGTAACACTTACGCGTTTCATAGCGTGATTATTGCCTAAGAGAAGCGGAGAAGTATTCCCTGCCTGAGAAGACAGGCAGAGAATACTAGCTATCATTATTACGAATAGTTTTTTCATGTATTAATCAGTTATGGGTTAGTATTAATACTTGCAAAAATACGATTATAAATTCATCCTCACAATAAATGTGTTATGAAAAACACAATCTCCTGATTATTTCCCGAATACAACTTTTTTACCTTTAACTATATAAATACCTTTTTGAACAGGATTTGTTACAGGACGCCCCTGAATGTCATAAATAGTTTCAGCTTTCTCAGCCTTTGCAGAAACGCTCTGAATAGCTGTTGGCTTAGCAACGAGTTCTACCTGTGTAAAGTTGAATGGTGCGCCACCTTCCTTGTTGCACTGAATCATAAGACGATCTACGTCAGCAAGTGCTTCCTCCATGATGATGTCCTCAAGGCTGAGTTCTGCATATTCGTTGGTCATGGTCATAGTAGTCTGGTCGCCGAGCTTACCACCATCGCCCCACTTGGTCAGTATGTTGATGACATAGTCAGTGCGGCCAGCCTCGGAATAGAAGCGGATGGCAGAGATATTGTCCCAATCAATGCCCACGAAGCTGTTCTTTGTAATCTCCAGAGTGCTCCATTCGTCCATCCAGAAGAAACCGCTCCAGGCAGTCAGGTCGTCGATGCCCTCTTTGCCGTCACCATACCAGATTTTAGTAGCTATGAAATCCATACCGCAGACCTCAAGGCCATGCTCCTGCAGATACGAAAGCATTGCAGGAGTGGCAAATACCTCGATACTACTCTGGTCAGGGAAGATGAAGTGTGCAAAGCGTGACCCTGGGAGCATGCCACCGTCGCTGTGCAGCTCAATAACCTCGCCTGTAGCGTCCTTGAATTCAATAACCAGTTTGTCGCCAACCTTCATGTCTGCAAACTTGGCAGCCTCGATTTTCAGGGTATTGCTCCAATCTACAGCGTGCTCACCTTCCCACACGTCAGTTGCTCCTGCGATAACAGTTGTTGCCATAAGGCACATAAGTAAAAATAATTTTTTCATAATAAAAGGTTTTTGAAATTAATAAAAAAAGTATTGTTGTTGTTTTAAATGTCACCCAAGACCCATAGACCTTGGGTGACATTTATTGTAATTAGTTTATTGTTGCAAAACTGCCACATTGTTGATTTTTACATCACCACCATAGCCATTGATACTCCAGCAGTTCTTATTAACTCCGTATATACGCTGAGTATAGCATACATTATCGTTAATATACATAACAACTACAGAATTGTCGGTGTAGATATCCACCTTATAAGTATTGTCACCAGGAGTCTTGAACTTATAGCTGTCAACACTTGCTATGAAACCCTTACCCTTCGGTCCTTCCTCCTCGAAATTGATTTTGCGGTTACTGCCGCCGTCTTCCGGATTGATGACCATAGTATAATATGTAGGAGCATCAGAAGAGCGTACCAGTGACACACCGAATTTATCAGTAGTAGTAACAGTGAATGAGATATGATTGCAGCGTCCGAGACGGTTATACATCACATATGCGCCATCACCGCTCAGAGTTCCGTTTACAAATCCGTTCTGCTGCATCACCTTCACCTCCTTGGTCTTATTATACTTAGCCTTTATATTAGGCACTTCGCCAAGGGTAAGTGTACCGTCTTCGTGCTGTACGATGCGGTGGCACACCAGAGCTCCAGCCCACAGAGGTTCGCCATCTGCTCCTACTTCCACATTGCGCTCGGCATTTGTTCCGTTCGGACGTATAGGGCACCATCCCCAGATGAATCTGTCAGTTCCATTCGAAGCAGTCTTTCCTGCATAGTATGCGCGGCTGTCCAGAATGCCCTCCCTGCCGTCAGAAGGGAAGGTAGGAGTACTTCTGCTGAAACGCTTCTTCAGATTATCCCATGAGTCGGCAACCATATATTTCACCTTTCGGCTCCATGAAATAGCCTCACTATAAATCATATACCACTTGCCGTTCATTTCAAACACATCTGGACATTCACACATACGGTCCCAGACCATGTCGAACGAACCTACATGTTCCCAGTCGCGGAGGTTAGAAGACTTAAAGTCTGCAAACTTAAGGTTCGAACTGATTACCATGTGCCACATACCGTCGTCAGCCTTGAACACCTGTGGGTCACGGAAGTCGATTGCTGAATAACCGTAATCAACACCTTTCAGCACCCATGAAGGGTCTTTGCGCCAAGTCTTGAAATCAGATGAAGTAGCACGCATAATTACCTCTCGATTTGAGAGCAGCATATTGAAAGCTGTGTAGTAGATATAATAGAGTCCGTCCTCTTCGTTATAGAAAGCACAGCCTGTACCCAATACTGCATCCTGTTGTCTTGAGTTAGTTCCAGTTGGCAGCACCTCGTTCAACGATGTGTAGTTAGCACAGTCCCGAGTTGAAACACCCCAATATGGATGATAATTGGCACCATTATTTTCGTACTCCTGCAGATAGAGCACCTTAAACTCCTTTGCTTTCTGGTCGTAGAACGGCATTGGGTCGCCACAGCGTCCGATAGCAGGGTTATAGTATGTTTGGAAACCGTTATCATCGCTCGATTCCAGATAAGTGGTTGTACCGTCCCAGTCTTTCGATGGGTCGCCATCATACTTATCATCACTGCAGGCAGCCATTACACACACAGTGCAAGTCAAAATTCCTGTATATAATATTTGGGAAACAATCGTCTTCATAGCTTATTATTTCGTTAAGTGATTAATAGCATTCGTTGTCATAATAGCAATGTTCTTATGGTAGTTCTCTACATATCCGCTTCCGAATGTGTATGAATACCAGTCGAAACATCCGGAACCGATACATAGGATACCGCCGCGAGAGCCTTTAGCAGGATATTCCCAGGCTACGATTGCCTTGTCACCACCTACACCAAGGATGACACCATCAGTGCGTGTGAGCCATGCGTCGTAATTGTCATATCCACCCCAGTCTCCACCAATGTGATACTGTGCTGTAGAGTTAGTCACGTAATAACCCTTATCTGTACAGAACACCTCGTTTGCTGTGGCTCCCATAACAAGTCCTTTATACAGGTCGTGTCCTTCCTGTCCTCCATACATAAAGAAAGACCATGGTCCGCTACATTGTTCAGCTTCCATTTCTTTATCACCCCAGCAGTTGTTTGGAGTAGTCCAGTCATCAGTACCTGTAGCACCGATAAACGAAGCCAGGTTTGTAGCATAACGAGTGAGTAAGAACGAACCACCATTGTTATAGTAAGCAACCAGTTGGTTCTTGATGGTAAGCATGTTCTCTGCCTTCTTTACGAAATCATCATGTCCGTCAACAGCATTATCGGAGTGATAGTGCCACCATATAATCTTACATTCCTTCAGGTCGCAAATACCCTCTCTGATGTCCTCATACGAAGCATAGCGGGCACCTTCCACGTTCTCCAGCATCCAATCGCAAGCAGCACGAGCTTCTGGATCAAGGTCAGCCTTTGTTGCTTCCATACCAAGGAATACAGCCTTCGGTACGATGTGTGGTTTAGCATGTTGCACAGATATCACCCAATCGAGGAATGCATCCCCATTTGTTACAGTCACGCCGTGTGAAGTGCCCATATCCATCTGGTCGCCAATGGCTAGATTACATTTAGCTCCTGCCGACAACTTCAGTCCTGTCACCTTCATTGCCGATGTTTCGTACACTTCTGGCAGGTTTACAACAATCATGCGCTTTGCATGATCGATGACTCCGTTTATGTTATCGAGAGCAAAGGCTTCTATTTCGCAGTCGCCTTCCATATTCATATTGCCTGCTTTGTTGTCGCTACATGCGGAAAAAGCAGTAGAGAGCAGCACAAGAAGCATTGCCAATAGAATATTTGATATTGATTTATTATTCATAGTCTTTAAATTTATTGCTTTCAGGAAAAATGCATATTATAAATAATTTGGAAATTACCAGTTGCCTATGTTCTGTGTGTAATGTCCGTTTGAAGCAGACAACTGTTCAAATGGAATAGGCAAGTATTCATCCTTGTTCTCAGTGAATCGGGCACCTTTCAAGTGTGCACGGATAAGGCTCTCGGTTGAGAAGTACTTATTTATCACTGCAGCAGCTTCACCCCAGCGTACAAGGTCGAAGAATCGTTCGCTCTCCATTGCCAGTTCCAGACGGCGTTCCATCTTCACAATCTGTATAGTCTTTTCTTTTGAATAGCTATCAGAATACTGACCGACTTTCAGCGACACACCATAGTCAGAAGGATAGTTGTTTATCATCTTAATGCTGCCTGAAGCACGCTTGCGGATATCATTTACAATCTGAATAGCCTCAGCACTTTTGTCCAACTGTGCATAAGCCTCAGCACGCATCAGAAGCACATCTGCGTAGCGGAATACGATACGGTTCATCGGACTAGCCCAGTACGAACCCTTAATTAGGTATTCACCGATGAGAGCTGGGTCAACATTCTGCTTCAGCGATACATAATAGCCGTACAGACCCTTTGAGCGACTCCAAGTTTCCGACTGATCCATCATGAAGTTCGCATTGAACATATATGGGAAACCTGGCATACCGATGGTCAGGAAGAGACGAGTGTCGGCATTGTCCTGTCCCTTATCGTAGTTCTTGTCGTTGAAGTTATTGAGCAAAGGCAAACCATTTGCGTCGGTACGGAAAGCATTAACAAGGTTCTGTGATGGTTTGAAGAAGTCGCAACCTCCATCAGTAGCCTTTGGAATGTTTGGTGGAATCAGTCCGTAGCTCCAGTTCAAGTTACCAAACGTAGAACCGTCGTTTCTTGAGTACTGGATAGCCCATATACTTTCTTTTCCGTTCTCGTAAGTTTCTTCTGGACGGAAGTTATTGTGGATATCCGACTCCAAACCATAGTTTGCATACAAAGAAGGATCAGTATATTCAAGCACCTTCTTCAGGTCGTCCTGATTGATTGAAGTCACCTGATGACTCTTTGGGTCGTCCTGTCTGTAAGCCTTATAGAGGTAGAGTTTAGCCAGCAGTGCTGCAGCAGCAGCCTTGGTAGGTCTTCCCTTTTCCTCCTGACTTTCCGGCAACACATTGTAAGCAGCCAGAGCATCTTTAATGATAATCTGCCATCCCTCATCGTTAGTGTATTGGGTATTAGACAGTTCGTTATATCCTTCCGACGACATATTCTCGTCTATTACAAACGGAATATTCTTGTACAGTCTCTTCAGCAGGAAATGTCCGTAAGCACGTAGGAACTTCATCTCTGCCGTGCGCTGAGTCTTTAAAGGATTCGAATCGTCAGCCTTGTCCAGAATGGCAAGAGAAGCATTTACACGCGACAGACAGTTGTACAATCTCACCCACATATCATTGATATTCCAGTTTGTGGTGAGCACGCCCTGTTGCACTTCCAACTGGTGGAACACACCACCGTCGTTCGTACCTATACCGCCTTTGTAAGCATCGTCAGAACGCACCTCGAAGTTCCACATTGAGAAGGAAGAGTTGATATCTTCAGCCGAAGTAAAAATAGCATACGACGACACCACCATATGTTCTATATTGTCCGTATTGTTTACAAACTCCTCTTCGAGCGAAGCCTGCGGAACGTGTGTATCCAGGAAGCTATTGCAGGAAACGAAGACTGAAGACTGGAGGATGAGTGCAGTCGCCATCATAGTGCCCGACCACTTATTCATTCCTCTCTTACATATATTTATTATTGTCTTTTTCATCTTTTCTGTATGTTTAAAATCTCTGAATTTCATTTTATTCATCTCTTACTTAAACTCCTTAGAACGATACATTCAGACCGAATGTAACATTAAGAGGAATAGGATATCCGAAGTTTGCATTTTCTGGATCTACACCAGTAAACTTCTTACTCTTGATGGTAAGCAGGTTTTGAGCTGATACATACACGCGCAGACGCGACATACAGAGTTTTTCGCACACTTTCTTTGAAAAGTTATAGCCAATCTGCAGGTTGCGAAGTTTTGCATACGAACCATTTTCCACATAATATGTAGAAACACGAGTTTCGTTATTAATATCCCTTGTGCTCACAGCTGGAATATTTGAGTCCGGATTTGTCGGACTCCATGCGTCGAGCAGACGGCGACCCTTGTTCAGGTTAGCCACATTCACACCAGCCCAAAGGTCTGTTTCCTTCTTCAGGTCAGTGATTACGTCCACACCTGCAACACCCTGCCAGAACATAGTCAGATCGAAGCTCTTCCATTGCAGGTAGATATTCAGACCCCAAGTGAAGTTAGGCACCGGATTATAAATCCAGGTCTGGTCTTTTTCTGTAATCTTACCGTCACCGTTCAAGTCCTTCCAACGCATACGACCTACTTGCGCACCCTGCTGAACTGCGTGGTTGTCCACTTCATCCTGACTCTTGAAGATACCGTCAAAAACATATCCTACCTGAGCACCCATCGGATGTCCCACAACACTTTCCACACCGTTTCCGCCGAAAGTACCTTTGGCAGCAATTGTTTCAGGCAACTTGGTTATCTTATTTCTGTAAGTACCGATATTTCCGGATAAGTCATAGTTCAACTGGCTTATCTTACCGCGGTAACCTACATTGAATTCAACACCCTTATTCACCATCTCACCGGCATTCACATACTGGTTTGTACTCTCACCCATCGCACCGATACCTGGCATGTTTACAAGGATATCCTTAGTCTTCTTATGATACCATTCAAATGAACCGTACAGTGCATTGCGGAAGAAACCGAAATCGAAACCGAGGTTAGTCTGTGTAGTAGTTTCCCACTTAAGGTCATCATTTCCAAGCTGGCTGCGCTTGAATCCTGATGGCAGAATCTGTCCACCGCCAGTACCGGCAATATCGTAACTTGTTCCGTAGCTCTGACCACCGAAACCTGCCTCGCCGTAGTCGCTCACGTAGAGGGTGTAACGAGCCAGATTGGCAATTTCCTGGTTACCAGTCTGTCCCCAAGAAGCACGAACCTTCAAATTATCAATCCAAGATACATCCTTCATGAAATTTTCCTGATTGATGCGCCAACCAGCACTGACAGAAGGGAAATTACCATATCGGTTATTCTTACCGAAGCGCGACGAACCGTCATGACGCAGAGTAAAACTTGCAATATACTTATCATCGAAAGTATAGTTCAGTTTTCCGAAGAAAGAAGTCAGAGTATAACCTTCGCCATATCCCTTAGCTTCCTGCTCTCCTACTCCTGCATTAGGCCACATATAATTCTTGTCCATGCGAACATAATCATAACGCTTACCGCTGAAACTCATGTCGTCCTCACGATTCAACTCCACACCGAGCAGAGCATCACCGCGATGCTTGCCTGCCTCTAAATTATAAGTCGCAATAGCATTCCACATCCACTTAGTCCAGTGCTCCTGCTGAGCCTTAACTGCATTCACCGAGTTAGCCACAGTACCCTCGGTAATCGGGTAAGTGAATTCTCTCATCGACTTCTGCGAATAGTCAAGACCGAAAGTAGATTTGAAGTTCAGATTCTTTATAGGATTGATGTTGACATAAGCATCACCGAACATACGCCAGTAAGTATATCTGTTGTCACCATTGCGTTTCAGACGAGCCAAAGGGTTTTCACGGTCTGGATAACCACCTACAGGGCCGGCAAACTCGCCGTCAGTGGTATATACAGGCAATGAAGGGTTGAACTGCAATACATTCTGCAGGAAACCGCCAGGAGCCTGCACTTCGCTTGTGCGGTTCAGAGTGAAGTGTTCACCGATAGTAACAATATTCCTGTCATTAATCTTAATCAGCTTATATTCAGTATTCATACGACCTGAGATACGATTGAAGTCGCTCTCCTTGATGATACCCTTATTCTTATAGTAACCGACAGAGAAGAACGAAGAACCGCGCTCAGAACCATTGCTCAGAGCCACGTTATACTGCTGAATTACACCAGTGCGCGTAGTCTCCTTAAACCAGTCCGTATCGCTTGCAGGAGTCTTGCCGTCCGCATCCAGATACTTACTCATAGTCATCTTATTCAGCACAGGCACATTCTGCTGATTGTATCCCCAGTCATATCTGTACCCCAGACCATTGTTATTGGGATTCAGACCATCGTTTACAAAAGCCTGCCACATAGTGCGTCCAAACTCCTCTGCATTCATCACATCCATCTTGTGCACATAATTCTGAACCGACACACTGGCATCGAAATCCACCTTCACCTTACCTTCCTTACCCTTCTTCGTTGTGATGATGATGACACCATTGGCAGCACGTGAACCGTAGATAGAAGCTGAAGCGGCATCCTTCAATACCTGAATCGACTCAATGTCGTTACCGTTAAGTTCGTGCATACCAGCCTTTGTAGGCACACCATCGATGATGTAAAGCGGGTCGTTGTTGTTCATGGTACCAATACCACGGATTCGTACCGTAGCATTACCTGCAGGCGAACCGTCGGCACTGATATTCATGCCCGGCACCTTACCCTGCATAGCCTTGATAGGGTTGTTCTCATTCTGCTTAGCAAGATCCTCTACGTTCACTGTCGAGATGGCACCAGTCAAGTCCACTTTACGCTGCACGGTATAACCCGTTACAACCACGTCGCTCAGCTCGTTCGAATCGTCCTTCATCACCACCTTCATTCCGTTCTTTGCAGGCAATTCCTGTGTCTGAAATCCCATGTAGCTGAAGACAAGAGTCTTGCCAGCCTCCACCGTCAGGGTGAAATTACCATCCATATCAGTAATCACACCGTTCGATGTACCTTTTTCCATGACAGCTGCACCAATCAGCGGTTCGCCCGATGCCTCTGCCACATTACCCGTTATCTTCTGTTGCGCATACATTATATTACACAACACAAGAGCGAGGAAACTCAGAAAAAATCGTTTCATGTGTCTCATTTGTTTGTTAGTTATTGGTTAGTAATTAAAAAAATTTTCACGCTGCAAATTTATCTATCACCAAAGGTGCAGACTTAAAAACATGTTTCAAAGAGTAAAAAAAATCGTACATGAAACAAAAATAGCAGCAAATGAACGAAACTTTTCATTTACTGCTATAAACCTTGAACTTCTTAAACTCTCACCTATCAACTCCTCACGTCTCCTGGCAACACCCCATACTCCTCCTTAAAGCATTTCGTGAAATACGAAGGAGCGGTGAAACCGACCATATATGAAATTTCACTCACACTTCTATCCGTCGTGAGCAACAGTTTATATCCCCTGTTCAATCGTGCAGTTCTAAGTAGTTCCACAGGCGAAGCACCAGTCACAGCCTTCACCTTTCTGTACAACTGCACACGACTCAGATTCATGTCAGAAGCCAAATCCTCCACACTCAGGTTGCAATCGTCGAGTCTTGCCTCTACCACATCCTTAAAACGGCTTATGAACACCGATGTCACAACACCCTCCACCGTCTTCTGTTCCCCGTCTGCCGTCTGCACTTCAGCCTTCTTTCCAGTCTTTATATCCTCCGCATTCAGGTTCCACAGGTTGTTCACCACCCTCTCCCTGCGCAAAGTCATCTTTCCAGTTCGGTATAGATACAGCAACACGGCAACCATCAGCATGAGCACCACCACACCCCAAGTCAACCAGTTGATTACCCTCTGCGTATGCAACTGTTGTATATACTCATCCACCTTCTCGTGCAATTGTTCCAGTCTTGCCACCTGTCGCAAGGTCTCATCCGTCTGCATCAGCAACACACGGGCATTATCGTGTGTCACCATAGCCGACATCATCTTAGCCTCCTTCTTATACGGTTTTCCGTCCAGAATGTCGATAGCCAGTTGCAACAGACTATCGCCATAAGTCGGATAGATATACGAAGCCTCCAAAATCGAATCGCGCACCAGACTGATACCGCCGTTCTCGCCTGGCAAACCGTCAATGCCACAATAGAGTACACTCGAATCGCCCAGTTCCATCATAGCACATCGAGCGCCTATTGCCGAGCGGTCATTCATGCCAAACACTAAATCCACATGTTCCTCAGCATGACTCTCCTTCCACTTGCGTACAATATTATATGCAGTTTGCTCAGTCCAGTCGCCTGTCAGAGTCTCCACCACCTTTACATTCTCAAATCGGCTCAGAGCATCGCGGAACCCCCTGTGACGCTCTATTGCTGGCGACGAACCCTTCAGTCCCATAACCTCCAGCACCTGTCCCCTGCCCTTCAGGCGATTACCGATATAATCACCCATCTGTCGCCCCATCTCATAATTATCCGCACTCATGAAAGCCGTAAACTTCTGCGAATTAGTCTTCCTTTCAAAAACAATCACAGGAATGCCCTGATCATAAGCCCTGTCGATAGCCGGTGAAATGGTAGCCACCTGATTCGGAGCCACAATCAGCAAATCGATGCCGCTCTTCATCAGACTATCAATTTGTTCCACCTGTCGTTCATCACTATCATAAGCAGCTGCAAACCTCAGTTCCACCCCATCATGAAAGAAAGTACCCATACGGAGTTCCGCATTCTGTTTCTCACGCCATATATCAGCAGAGCACTGCGAAACACCTATCACATAATGCCTTGCCTTAGGAGCACATCCTATGCAAACCATCATACATACATAGAGAAACAAATAATTGAACCGATATTTCATTATTTTAACCAAATACGCTGCAAAGAAACACATTTTTTCAAAACCACACAAAAAAGACGGCCTATTTTTCAATCACCTTCATGAATCTTTCTGCCATGAACTTTAACAAAAAGCTGACAAGGCATTTACCCAGTCAGCTTTTTCAATTTTGACTTCGTCGAGCCTCTTGTATTCTCCTTATAACTTGCGGTTGGCTCCGCCGAGCCAGTTGCTTATTCGTTATATATTGAGCCTCCCCGCAGGGGCTACCTCAGCTCAAGGGAACACCGGGACAGGTACGTGTTTCATACCTTTTTATCTAGCAAATATATGATATTTTCATGAAACAGCATGCTATTTCTTTTAAAAAATATTCAAAGTCAACGTTCTTAGGAAAAGAGTCAACCTCTCCAGTGAAAGTAGTCAACGTATTCAGACGAGATAGTCACCAAGATCAGGAAAAGACATTTGGATACAGAATACAGAATACAGTTTTTTAGGGAGTAGGTATATGAACAGAAAGAGAAAAGTGTTAAAATATAAATTATTATATATATAATATAAATATTATATATATAATAATATTTTTGTTCCCATACTTTTTAGTGCTCATGAGAAAACTGTATTCTGTATTCTGTATCCACTTTACTACTCCAAAATTATGAGCGTGCTTTTTTGCGTGTCTTTTTTGGCATTTTATTTGCAAACCGCCCCCTTCATGTCGTATCTTTGCATAGGCAAAACAAAAGAAAAATTGCCTCGCGCGCACAGGAAATTTTTTTCGTGTGCACACGAAAAAAACGAATGACGAAAGACGAAAAACGGTTAGAAGTTAACGACAAGCCATCCGGAGGGCAAGTCAATAACCAATAACCCATAACCAATAAACAATTTTATTAACCACAACACAAAAACAAAGTAAAACTATGGCACTTAAAGTTAAAGCAAAGCAAAAGCTTCAGAAAGTAGGTAAGTATGCAGACACTTATCGTTTCGTTCTCTCTCCAGAACTCTACATCGCTCTGGCTCAGAACAAGGTAATCAGCGAGGCGGCTCTCCGCTCAGGCATCAGCAAAGGCGTGATGCAGGCATGTTGGGATGCAGCAGGCGAAGTTATCAAGGCATGGGCAACAGAAGGTCACTCAGTGGCACTGCCAGGACTCGGAACAATGCGTTTCGGACTGCGTGCGAAGTCAGTGGCAACCGTTGACGAGGTAAAGTCAAAGCTCATCACCAGCCGTAAGATTATCTTCACTCCATCAACCGACCTCAAGGACGAACTGGCTAACACAGCCATTCAGATCACTTGCTACGACAAGGACGGCAACGAGCTCAAGCGCGTAACCTCTACCGACGAGGGTATCGTTGAAGACCCAGAAGGTGACGAGACTGGCGAGTCTGACGGCAAGACTGATGGTTCTAACGAAAACGAAAACCAAAACGAAAACGGCGGTAGCACTAACCCTGAACCAGGAACCGTGAACCCTGAACCAGGCAACGGAGGTGGCGGCACTGAAGATGGCACTGACGAGAGCTAAACGATGTGAAAGGTGAAAGTTGACAGTTGACAGTTAGCCCCCAACCCCCAAAGGGGGCTAACTTTCTCTAAGCTCACACAATAAGCACAGAAATTCTCTAATTCTCTAATTCTTGAAAACTATGAAACGCGATATTCTTGAGACAGTGGTGAAGGTAGTAGTAGCCGCACTCACAGCATTCCTCACAGCTATCACAACTACAAGTTGTATGGGACATGGACCTTTTTAGTTGAAAGGTGACAGGTGAAAGGTGACAGGTGAAATTACATGAAATGTTTAAAGTTAGGCAAAACACACGAAAAAGAGCTTCGCAGTGATGCGAGGCTCTTTTTTTATAATTGTTGCAATGTTGCAATGTTGCAGCACGATTTTTTATTTTTTTTCTGCCCTTAATTCATAGTCTAACACGAACAGTCTCTTCCAGTTTCTGTAGTCTTTTGTAGTTCATAGTAGATTTTAGGTTTAGATGTCAGTTACCTGTCCCTCTGGCATTTCTGAACCTTTAAGTTGTGTCCAACTTTCTGGGTTCACTTCACTGAATCATGCCCCCCTAACCATGAACCAGAAGTAACTTTTTACATCGTTTCCCCTATTCCTATGGCATTGACTGTGGGGAGAGAGGCACTTATTGGGGAATGGGAAAAGAGTTGAGAAATAATTCAACTAAAAAAATAGGTTAAAATATTTTACAACATTTGGATGTGAGAACAAGATTGTTATACCTTTGCACCGTCGAACTAAAAAAATCGTTAGAATATTATGCAGAAACTTACTGGTAAAGAAGAAGAAGTTTTGGAACTGATGTGGAAATTGGGAGAATGCGCTCCAAAGGATATTGTGGCACAATACCCTGAACCGCAACCCCACGTGAACACCATCGCAACGATGGTACAGTCGTTGGAACGTAAAGGCTACGTGAGCCATCGTCCGCAGGGACGCGGATTCATCTATTTCCCGATAGTGAAACAGGAGGACTATGGCCGCTCGAAACTTGGAGGATTCGTGGACCGTTACTTCAAACATTCGTATATGGAACTGGTATCATCGCTGGTTGCTGAGGAAAAAGTGAGTGAACAAGAGTTGTTGGATTTCCTGAACGAACTGAAAAGGCAATCGTAGTATGGCAGCATTTATCATCTATATCATAAGGTGGGCAGTTTGTTTGACGATGCTCTACTCGCTTTTCGGACTCTTCATGAAGCGCGAGACGCTACATGGTTTCAACCGGATCGTATTGCTAATTGTGTTAATGGCCAGCATGGTACTCCCTTTGTGTCAGGTGACAATCAACAAAAGCAATATTATCACGGAGAACCGTGGAATTATAGAACAGCAGTTGAAATATATACAGAATCCTGTATTTGAATATCCTGAGCATGTTGTCTATCGCTATGAAGACTCTGAAGTAACCTATAAAACCCCAGCAGAGCATGAAAACATGCATCTGGTCATTCCTGTAATGATTCTCATCTATGTAACTGGATTTATTATTGAATGGGGGCGCTATCTCTGGCAATTGGCAGCATTACTATTGCTTATGAAACGAAGCAAGCGAATGGAGGTTGATGGTTTGCCAAAAGGTATTCGCGTATTAGTCAATCCTAATATTAAAACTCCTTGCAGTTGGATGTACTGGATGATATTGAATCCCGCAGACATCAACATTCAGCCTATTATCAAGCACGAGTTGGCGCATATTCGCCTTGGTCACTCATGGGATATGCTGCTCTGTGAACTGACTTGTCGCATGCTGTGGTTCGTGCCCTTTGCTTGGATGCTGCGCCAAGACTTGCGCGACGTTCACGAATACCAAGCCGACCGTTGCGTGCTGCAAGATGGAATTAAAGACGAAGAATATCAGCTATTATTAATAAAGAAAGCAACCAGCACAGGACTGCAGCCTGTGGTGAACGCATTCAATCAAAGTCCAATTAAACGAAGATTCAAAATGATGTACCGCAAACCATCCCGACGATGGGTGGCCTTGAAAGCCGCCTATCTCCTACCGCTGAGTGCACTGGCAGTCGTGGCTTTTGCCCGTCCGCAAGCAATCAGCAAGATTGAAGAGAAAGTAGAACAGGAAGTCACCAAAGCTATGACAACCGTTGTACAAAACAATGACGAACCTGCACCGGCAGAACACGAAGAACAAACAGTGCTGCCCGCTATTATTGAAACTAAAGACACCGTACAAGTGCTGACTGACGCAAACTTAGTCAATGCAGACCTGAACGAGTCGGGGCACGAAATTCTTGAAGACCCTTCTGATAAGAGTGCCATAGAACTGTGCGACAGCACCATGCAGGCCGTGGGTGCGCGAAAGATTGCCGAAGGAACCTACATTGGTCATTTTCAGCCTAACCTGAACAGCGACACCGTACGCATAGCACGTGCCACGATTCTTGACCGAAAGAGTCAGCAGATCGACGAGCATCTGTTTGCACAGAACGCTGCCGACCCTTATGCCTACAATGTCACCCTCAATGCCGAGACGCGCAAAGACCGCTCTGGCTATTACATCCGCTACTTACAGCCCGTCAACTCAGCTGTGCGTAATTACGACAAGAAAGAGATAGACCCGACAATGCTCTCTACCGATAGTGTGCTAACGAAGCGAAGCGAGAGGGACCTTAACACTTTTACTCCTGTTGCTATAGAGTGGAAAAAAAAGGAAACGCGCATTTACATGTACACAAGTTTTCTAGAAGAACCTTCAGTTGAATTTTTGCGTCAGCACCCTACGCACTCCAACTTTGCCATTGTTGATGAGCTTAAGGGCGACAAGTACGTGTGCCGCGCTACCGACTACGATTATTTCAAATACGTAAAAGACGAGCCAATCACTTATGTGGAAGACGGAAAGAAAATAAAACGCACCATCAAGATTTATCAGACCTGTCTGGTATTCCCTCCGATAGAAAAAAATGTAAAGCAAGCGTATTTCGGTTCTGTAAAAGATGATGGTAAATACTCCTTTACTTTCGACCTGACCGAAATTCCCCTCAAGGGCCGCGTTATCACAAAATAAAACTACCACCACTATGAATAAGATAATGATTATCATGTTTGCAGCTTCAGTCATGCTAACTAGCTGCCATACCACAAAGACCATGCTCGCAAATTATTATGACGAGCGCCCCGAAAACAAACAGCCCGTTCTGGAACGACCCGCCTGGCCCAACTACGACTTGCACGACGACCGCTCGTTTGCCGCCTTTTCGCATATTCAGACAGCCCCCAAAGGCGAAATGGGTAAGCATTTAACAGAAGAAAACGGTAGTTACACGTCTGGACAATACACCCTCTACCGCTGTAAAGATGCTACCTATATGACATACGACTGGACAGTGCCCAAAGAACAGGACTGGTTTTTCTGGCGCTTCACTACGGGGTCGGCACTTATCGATGCCGATACTGGTGACCGCTATCTGTTACAACGTGTGGAACACTTCCCGCTCGACCAATGTTTCTGGATTTACGGGCAATCGACTGAGAAAATTCGGCTCATTCTAGTATTTCCACCTCTTCCACTGTCGGTAAAACGTATACAATGGTACGAAGCAAGTGCAGAGTCACGTCGCTGGCTGGATGGAACAGGCATGATAACCAAGGCTTACGATGTAGAAGAGTTACGTCCCCATGCCATGAAACTGGAACAGGAAAAGCCCAAGAAACAAGGCCGCATCATAAGATAAGTTAATTCAAAAAATACTTGTTTGTTAAAAGGGTTAGTAAATATAGTTGACCCAACCCCCATGCGGGGCTGTGAAGTTCTGCATGGTCAAATGTTGAAATAAAATTCTGAAACTTTTTTCAGAGTTACACCTGTATAACATTTTTTAATAGCATGGAAAAACTTTTGTCTTGCATTATCGCATAAATTTGCACTCGAAAAATATGACATGAACTCTAAGGAATGCCACAGGGACAGGTGAGTGACATCCGATGTGTGAAGTAAGAAGGCTGATGTATGAGGGCTGAGAACCAGTATCGTCTTAACTCCTCTAACTTCTTTAACTTCTTAACTACTTACCACACTCCTCAATCGTCTTAACTTCTTAACTCCTAAAACGAAAGCTGACTGGGCAAATGCCTTGTCAGCTTTTTTTTGTGCCTTAATTGTTCCAATGTTCCAATGTTCCAATGTTCCAGCACATTTTTGATGGGCGATTGAAAAATTGCACACTGGCGTGTATAATGCTTATTGGCCTTGGCTATTGGCTTTTGGCTATTGGTTAGCGATGTAAAGAAAGTAAAAATAAGTGAGATTTATTTTGTACTTTACTCGCTTACCCGTACCTTTGCTGCGTTAAACAAATAAAGGCGTATTATGACTTCGATACAACTGCGGGCAGAATTACTTCGTGAACTCAATCCTATTTTTGATAGTGATGTGGCTATGCGAAAGGCACTTACAGCCTTACGCGATATACGAAAGGTTACTCTCGCTAATGTTCCTGTTGCAAAAACTGCTACAAGAAAAGGATGGTCTGTGGCTGCACGTAAAGCGCATAAATTAGGTGATGATAAACTTCTTACATCTGACATATTTGAAGATGACAAGGTGGAGGATTGGCAATGATAAATCAGTTCGAAGTTTATTGGGTTAACCTTAATCCAACAGTAGGAGCGGAAATGCAGAAGGTGCGTCCCTGCGTAGTTGTGAGTCCAAATGAATTGAATAAATATCTTGACACGGTTATTATTATACCTATTACGTCGTCTATTCATGGATATCCTTATAGAGTTGCTTGTAATATAGATGGACGAGATGGAGAAATCGTAACCGATCAAATCAGGACTGTAGATAAGAGCCGCCTAAAAAATAAAATTTCCATGCTATCTTCTGATGAACGGACTGCATTACAGGATGTTTTACGTCAAATGTTTTGCGAATAAATAGTTGACAATTAAATGTTATTGATTATTAACCTTTGATATAAGACAAAAAAGCTGACTGGGCAAATCGCTTTGTCAGCTTTTTTGTTCCCCTGAAAAGTTAAGAAGTAATTTTTGCACACTATGATGATTTCGTTATCTCAGATTAGTGTCTTTTTTCCTGTTCATTAATGAAATTGATCCAATTCATTGATGAATACGATTAAATTCATTAATGAACGGTTTTTGAGGAGGCGAATTAAAAATTGCACACTGGCGTGTATAATGCTTATTGGCTATATGTATTGATTCTGCTATTTACTTTTAAAATTTACAGAAAAAGTTTCAAAATATACAATTTTTCGATTAGTTGGGGCGCTGGCTTGGGATTGTAGTTTTTTGTCATTACCTTTGGCAAAATTGATAACCTTTAACCTTTTTTTGAACCAATAAAATAACATTAATACTATGGATTTAAATGAAATCAGAGAGGCGCTGCATGCTATGTATGGCGGTGAGAACAAGCAAATTACTGATGGTAATTATGACAAGTCGTTGGCTGTAAAGTGTGTTAATGGTACTTTCGTGGGTACGAGAAAGGATGATGTCACCGTTTTCCGAGGAATTCCTTATGTGGGTAAACAACCCGTGGGCGACCTGCGCTGGAAGGCTCCAGTGGATGCCGTGCCAAACGACGGTGTGTTCGAGGCATTCTATAATGCTAAGAGTGCCTATGGCAATGTGACGTTTGAAGTAGGTTCTATGTACTATCTGGACGAGAACTGCTTGTACCTCAATGTGTTCAAGTCGGACATGGTGACTAATCAGAAGAAACCGGTCATGGTGTGGATTCATGGTGGTGCTTTCGAATCAGGAGGTACTGTAGATCCGATGTTCGACTGTGTTAATTTCATAAAAGAAAATCCCGATGTAATCGTCGTAACTATAGCTTACAGACTCGGTGTAATGGGTTTCCTGCATCTGTCGCATTTGCCCGATGGAAAGGACTATCCTGACTCACAGAACTTAGGTCTGTTGGATCAGAAGATGGCACTGAAGTGGGTGCATGAGAATATAGCAGCCTTCGGCGGCGATCCTGACAATGTGACCCTCTTCGGTGAATCAGCAGGTGCAGCAAGTTGTACTCTGCAGCCGCTAGTGCCCGGCTCACAGCAGTATTTCAAGCGTCTCATTGCAGAGAGCGGTTCCGTGAACCAGGCGAGAACACCGGAAGAAGGTATTGAGTGTACCAACAAACTGATGGAAGCACTTGGCTGCAAGACTGTTGCAGACCTACTGAAGGTTGATGGCGACAAACTCTTGGAAGTAGCTACAGCTGTGAACTTCGTACATCAGGTGCCCGAAAGAGATGGTAGGATTCTGCCTACAGATACCTTTGAGGCATATGCCAACGGAGCTGCTAAGGATTTGGAGATTCTGGTAGGTTGCAACAAGGATGAGATGAACTTCTTCGTATCCAGCTTCGGAAAGGAAGGCTGGGATAATTGGATCGCCAAACGCAAGCAAGAGAAGTTTGCCCAGTTGGCACCTGAAGACAAAGTGCTTGCCGAGAGTTATATGAAAGATGTGAAGGGTGACTACTTCCAACCGGACAGCAGTCTTTTCAGTCAAGTATGGTTTAATGCAGCAATCATCAAACTGTCTGAGTGTCAAACCAAAGCAGGCGGCAAGGCATATACCTATTACTTTACTCCGGAGTCACCAGATCCTATCATGAAGTGCGGACATGCTATTGAGCTTGCAGTAGTATTCAATCATCCTGAGATGACTGCTGACACAGGAAGAGCATTCGACGAAACTTTCTGCAAGACTATGCGCAAGATGTGGGTGCAGTTTGCAAAAACTGGCAATCCATCGCTCACTGCAGCTGAATCTCCCGATGGAAAGGCAAAAAATTGGCCGCTCTATGACCTGAAGGATAAGATGGTGATGGTTCTCGATGAATTCGACATCCATCCTGCGAAGGAAGCAGATGTAAAGATTGTGGATTGGGAGAGAACCTATCCTCTGACAAAGTATTATATGCTTTAACTGATAATATTTAAATAAACACTATGGAACAGTACATGGAAAACAAGAAGATTACAGACGGCAATTACGACAAGTCTTTGGGCGTAAAGTGTATTAACGGAACCTTCGTCGGCACGAAGGCAGAGAACATAATTTCCTTCAAGGGCATTCCATTCGTAGGGCAACAACCTGTTGGTAACCTGCGTTGGAAAGCACCCGTAGATGTTACGCCTGACGATGGTGTATATGAGGCCTATTATTTTCCCAAAGCCTCCTGCCAGGACAAATCAGTCATTACGTATCAGGGTGAAGACTGCCTGTATCTGAACGTATGGCGGTCGGATGATGTGCCGGGGAAGAAGAAACCGGTCATGGTGTGGATTCATGGCGGTGCTTTTGCTGCTGGAGGAACAAATATCGAGCTGTTTGACTGTGCCAACCTGGCAAAAGAGAATCCGGATGTGATCTTTGTTACCGTCCAGTACAGGCTTGGACCCCTTGGCTTCCTCCACCTGTCGCACCTCCCGGACGGCAAGGATTATCCTGACTCTCAGAACCTTGGACTGCTGGACCAGAATATGGCGTTGAAGTGGGTTCATGAGAACATCGCAGCCTTTGGCGGAGACCCCGGCAACGTGACCATCTGGGGTGAATCGGCCGGCGCAGGAAGTGTGACGATGCAGCCTCTTATCAAGGGCTCGCAGCTGTACTTCAAGAAGGTTATCGCTCAGAGCGGCGCCCCCTGCCAGACCAATTCCCGGGAAGAAGCTATCGAGGCAGCGAATGATTTTATTGAGGCCCTTGGCTGCAAGACTGTCGCTGACATGATGAGGTTCTCGGCCGATGAGCTTATCGCTGCTGCAGCCGAATCGGTTACCCTGCGCCTTTTCCCCGAGCGCGACGGACGCATCCTGCCCCTGGAACCCTGGAAGGAATATGAAAACGGCGTGGCTAAGGATATCACCTTCCTGCAGGGTTGCAACAAGGATGAGATGAACTGCTTCGTGGCGGATTGGCAAGTGGAAAACTTCAAGGTATGGGCCGCAGACCGCAAGACGAAGAAGTACGCCCATCTGCTCTCAGATGAGGAGAAAGCAAAGATCGAAAGCTACTGCAAGGAAGGAGCCGTAGAGGACTGGGAGCCGGACAGCCGTCTTTTCAGCCATAGCTGGTTTATCGACGGCTCCATAAAGCTGGCGGAGAGCCAGGCCATAGGCGGCGGTAAGTCCTACACCTATTTCTATAGGGTGGAGTCTTCAGACCCGATCCGCAAGAGTGCACATTTTGAAGAAGTGCCAATCGTCTTCGCTCATCCAGAATTTGTTGATGGAAGACCCTATGACCCCGCCTTCTCAAAGGCTATGCGTCAGATGTGGGTCCAGTTTGCAAAAACAGGTAATCCATCGCTCACTGCAGCTGAATCTCCCGATGGAAAGGCAAAAAATTGGCCGCTCTATGACCTGAAGGATAAGATGGTGATGGTTCTCGATGAATTCGACATCCATCCTGCGAAGGAAGCAGATG
>JAEEGG010004859.1_pt1 | contig 32416 bp, 20 predicted proteins | sample 9134161 | NCBI WGS metagenome assembly JAEEGG01 (sample SAMN16246543, study PRJNA631951) | gut metagenome | biome: gut microbiome; feature: rumen; material: CR-attached | host: Bos | place: Iran: Karaj | collected 2018-10 | reverse complement strand
CCGTTCCGCCCTCGTAAACCGCCGTGAACTGCGTCGAGGCACTACCCATCACGAACGTATGAATGTAAGGAGACTTCACGTTCGAACGGCTCGGGGCACCCACCTTGTTGCCGTTACCGTCGTACCACCCCAAGAACTTCTTGCCGGATTTCGGGATAGTCTTGAGCATCACGGTCATGCCCTTCGGGTAATAGGCGTTAATCGAAGTCGCTTCGGCAGCACCTTCGGGGCTCACCTTCACACTCACCTGGTACATCGGCGCCATATAGTCACCGAGTTTTTTCACAATCGGGTCACTGTGGGCGCGCATCTGCTCGGTAATGATTCGACCGAAAGCGTTCGCACCGTTCATCTGCAAATGCACGGCGTCAGTCTGGTCGCTTCCCAAGTTGCTGTATTCAGACTTGGTCGCATAATTGAAGACATACTGTTCCGCATAGCGTTCACCCACAGAAATCATGTAGTTCGCGACCATTTCGCTCATGTCGATAAACGGCACGTTGAGTTCTTCGGCGAGGCTCTTATTGAGCGCCGGGTAGCCGCGGTAGCTGTTATGAATCTGCGTCGGAGAATCGTAATACTTACGACGAATCGGGCTCATAATAATCGGGTAAGCGCCCTTCGCGCGGACATCGCTCACCATCTTTTTCATGTTCGAAGCAAAGAAATCTTCGGTACTGTAGTTCACGTCATTAATACCGAATTGGATTACGACGTAGTCGCCCGCCTTGAGCTTTTCGGCGATGCAGTTGCCATTGGAGCAACCTTTCTTGAAGAACATGTCGTAATAACCGACTGCGGTATTACCCTTCTTGTCCTTGCCGCCACCGCCAAGAGACATGCCGCCCTGGCCGCGGTTCACGACCGTAGCCTTGGTCGGATCGAACCAGAAATGGAAATCCTGGCCCTGCCCCTGCTTGGGGTAGTAACCCTCGGCCCAGTCCTGCATGGTGGAATCACCACACATGTAGATAGTCACTGCCGACCATGTGAGCGGAGCGACGACCATCGATGCGATTACGGCAGATTGCCATACTTTAGTGAATATATTCATAACATCCCATCCATTTCCAATTTTATTTATCTCTTAAACAGAGATTTCTGCTTAATTTTTCCGTTTAGTTTCACCTTCACGACGTACATTCCTTCCGAAAGAGCACCGCGTTCAAGAGCAAGTACAGACTCGCCTGCCGTCACGTAACCCGAGACAGCGCCGCGCATAGCACCGGAAAGATCGTAGAACGAGACTTCTGCGAAGCCCGAAACCGAAGTGAAAAGCGTACCCGTAGACGGACGGTAGAAGAAACCTCTGTCAAAGTGAACCACCTCAGGAAGCGAAGATTTTTCGTCTTCAGCAATCTTCACTCCGCCCACATCAAAGTAGAAGGCATCGACATCCGGGCCACCCTGCTTTATCGTAGACTTAAGCGTAATTTCATTTTCACCCTCATCCAATTCAATCTCGACAGCAACCGTTTTCCAAGTAGACCAGTCACCCGTCTCGGCCATATTGATGGTTCCAATTTCTTCATCATTGACAACTAAAATCATGTCACGGGCTCTTTTGTCGCCGTTTGAATAACGGATGTTCATCGTCGTCTTTGCATCTGCACTAGAAACAACCTTCCATGTAGCAAAGCTCGACTTCGAGTTTTCAAAGTCATAGTAACCGTCGCCAGTATAACCCTTATCTTCTGTTTCCACGGATCCCTTGCCGTCAGCCGCCTTAGCCGCGTCTACGACAGACGTATCCGTAACAACGATAAGGCCTTCCAACGACACATTTTCGGCCTTGCTGCCTACAGTTTTCAAACTAAACTTGAAAGAGCCCACCTTCTTCGGCTTGCCAGAAATTTTCACCGTCATCGCAGAAGAATCAATCTTGGCGGACACTCCTGCCGGAAGCCCTTCTACCTTGACACCCGAGCAGAACAGATAGTTGTAACGGAGTTCTGAAATCTTTTTGCCCAAAGCAACCGTCTGAATTTCGCTTGCGGTACCCACTTTTTCAAGGACGGCATCCGGGTACACGGCGAATTCGCTATCACCCACGGCATAGACATCAGGTTTGATCAGCTTCTTGACCATATCCGGCAAGTAGTAGCTCGGGTGCGGCGGCAAGTTGTATGCCGTATTCTGCCATGCGACTGCCTGGCGGTACTGGGCATCGTGCATCAGCGAGTAAAGGCGATGCGGAGTCGTCACCGGAGTGGAGAGAATATAAATCTTGGAGGAATCGCGTTCCGAACGGAAAATCATTTCTTCGCGCCAGTCGCCGAACATGTCCGCCACTAGGCCCGGATAGTTCTTGACACTCTGATTTCCGATCAGGCCAAGCGTCGAATCTCCTTGAAAATAAGTCTCGATCGTTCTCTTTACTGAATTGAACTTGCTAATAACAGGACCATCCAAAAGTTCATCCTGCAAGTCGCCATCGTAATAAATCCTGAAACTCGTCGGAACCAAAGATCCCAAGTATCTAAACTCTTCACCGTCCGGTGTGAGAGACTTATCGAGCTTGATTGGGGTTCCCTTGGCGGAATGGATGTCGTTTACTATGTAAGACCACATTTCGTAGCCGCGGGAAGTGGAATCGATATCGGCAACCATGGCGCGGCCATTTTCCTTAATCAATGTAGGTTTGTCACCAAAAATGATATTGCCCTTGTCATCGCGGAATTCGGCGATGTACTCGGCACTGTCATAATCCGAATGGATTGCCCATACTTCGCGGCCAGCGTGGTCCGGGTCAAAATCGCCGACATAGGCAGCGTAGCCGTAACCGAGGCCGGTCGAGTAACGGAGGGTTCCATCGCTATTCAGGGCCGCACCACCATAGACAATTTCATCCTTGCCATCGTCATCCAGGTCGCCGACAACTATATTGAGGTTGCCCTGACGGAAAAGTCCCTCGCCCGGAGTTTCGGACTTGTGGAACCAGCGCTGCTTCAAATTTTTACCGTCAAAGTCGAAAGCCACCACATAGGCTGCGGTATAGTAGCCGCGAGCAGTAATCAAACTCGGGTGAATGCCATCGAGGTAGGCTGTCGCCGCCAAAAAACGGTCGCAACGGTTGCCATAGGTGTCGCCCCAGTTGAGGCCCAAGGAATCATAGGGACCAAACTCTCTGATATCACGAGAGGGAACATAATCAATCGTCGTAATCTCGGCACCATCGGAACCACGGAACACGGTCAAGTATTCAGGGCCTTCAATAATAATTCCCGATGCATTGCGGTAATCCTTGGTAGAATCCCCGATAACCTTGCCCTTGCCATCAATAGTGCCATCACCCGTCTTTACAATCATTTCGGCCTTGCCATCGCCATCGTAGTCATAAACCTGGAACTGCGTGTAGTGTGCACCGGCACGAATATTCTTGCCAAGATTTATGCGCCAAAGCTTGGTACCATCAAGTTCATAAGCATCAATAAAAACCGTTCCCGTGTAAGAGCCCACCATGGACTGAGAATTGTCCTTATAGTTGTCAGGAATCCATTTTACGACCAATTCATATTCACCGTCGCCATCCAAATCACCCACGCTCATGTCATCCGGATAATAATTGCAAACCGTCTTATCAGAATCAGGCATTACCTGGCTGGCGGGGCGATCCAATTTAAGCACCTTGTACGGCACAGAGATACCGCCATAAGCGACCGTCGAATCGAAAACGACAGACGGTTCCTTTTTGATTCCTTCCTTGCCATCGATGACTGCTGCAACCGTATACTTGGACGTCATTTTCCCATCCTTGTCCAAATAGTTGGTCGCGTCATTTTTCCCTATAGAGGCAATTTTTTCGCCATCGCGATAGAGATTGAATTCCGTATTGGGATCTTCTGTACCGAGAAGGCGCCACGAAACGAGCACTCCAGACTTGCCCAGATTCGAGACGGCAAGTCCCCTATTTAAGGCTTCCATCTGGCGGGGGTATGCAAAGGAAAGGAGCGGAAGCGCGAGCACAAGCGCTGCAATAACCGCAAGAAAACCGTGACGAGGATGTTTTGTCATAATTTCTCCTGACATTGATGGGTTATTTGCCAAAACATCCGTATCCGTTCACAATATACTATTTTACCTTACTTGTCACCTTTCCAGAACTTGGAAACGGCAAGATTTTTACCATCGATTCTGACCTTCACGATATACATGCCCTTCGGGAGCAATTCGCGGTCAAGCGAAATGGCCGTAGAACCGGCATTTACGTTCTGGGAAACACCCATGCGCATTGCGCCGGACATATCGTAGAAGTACACTTCGGCAAAGCCTGCCTTAGGTGTAAAGAGCATGCCCGTAGAAGGATTGAAGACAACGCCACTCTTGAACGGAACAACAGGCAAAGCTGTCGTCGAAGTATCAATCTTCTGCGTACCGTCATAGAGTTCTACGCCATCGATACCGAAAGTGAACATGTCAAAGTTCGGGCCACCGTCACTTGTCATCGAGGTAAACGTAATCGTGTTCACGCCCGCGACCAGTTTCACATCAACCTTGGCTTCGGAATACGTCGTCCAGGAGGCATCTGTCGAGGGGAAGCTAATTGTGCCGGCAGAAGCGCCGTTCACGGTAACCGCCATATTGCGGGAGGTAGTCCCACCGTTCGTAAAGCGCACCGTAAGCGTCGTCTTCGCCTCGGTCTTCGAGAAGATTTCCCAAGTGCCGTAGCTCGAAAGCGCATTGTCAAAGTTATAGTAGCCGTTCTTGAGGAAGCCTTCGTTTTCGCTCTGAGTCCAGCCCTTGCCATCCTTCGGGGTAGATGCATCCAGTTCGGACTTGCCGCTGTTCACCACCGGGGTTGTGTCGGTAGGAGTCGGGTCCTCGCCCACTACGAAGATGCTCGGCTGCTTGAGCGACTTCGCCATATCGGGCAAGAAGTATCCCGGGTGCGGCGGCTGATTGTAGGCCGTATTTTCGGAAGCCACCGCCGTGCGGTACGTGGCATCGTGCATCAGCGTGTAGAGGCGGTACGGAGATGTCACCGGAGTCGAGACAATGTAGATCGTAGTCGGATCTTTTTCGCTACGTACCACCAATTCTTCGCGCCAGTCGCCGAAGAGGTCGGCCACGAGGCTCGGCGTATTCTTGGTGCCGTTGCAACCCGTAGCACCGAGAGCGGCAGGACCATCAAAAAAGACTTCGGACTTGATTGCGGAAGAATTGAACTTGGTCACGTAGGCGCCATCTAGGAGTTCATCCTGCAGGTCTCCGTCAAAGTAAATGCGGAAGTTCTGGGACACAGAGGGCGTACCGATTTTTTCGTGCTTTACGGTAAACATTCCACCGCCCTTCGCAGACCACATCTCGTAACCGCGATGGGTAGAATCCACGTCGGCGGCCATGCCACGGCCGTTGTCTACGCCAGGATTCGGCTGCGGGGTCCCCCAGATAATCGTGCCATCGTTTGCACGGAGTTCATCGGTATACTTGGCATCCTTGTGTTCGTGCACGTCCCAGGATTCGAGGCCCGGACGGTCCGGATCCAAATCACCGATGTGGTGGGCATCGCCATGACCGAGACCAGTGCGGTAACGCAGCGTGCCGTCGTGATTCAGCGCCGCAGCCCCGAAGAACACTTCATCGTATCCATCTCCATCAAGGTCCGCCGCCTGAAGGCTGTGGTTGCCTTGTTCGTAAAGACCCTGGCCCGGATCTTCGGACTTGTGAAGCCAACGCAACTTTAAATCCTTGCCATCGAAATCGTAAGCAGCCACATACGCGGAGCTATAGTAACCACGGGCAAAAATGGCGCTCGGATGTACTCCATCCAAATAACCCGTCGCCGCCAGGTAGCGTTCGCAGCGGTTGCCGTAGTTGTCTCCCCACTTGCCCTTAGCCTGGGGCGAAGAATGGCTCAAGATGTCTCGACTCGGTTCGTACGTAATCGTCGTAATCGCAGCACCGTCAACACCACGGAACACCGTCAAGTATTCCGGACCCTTGAGAATAATCCCGTTACCATCGCGGTAATCCTTGGACTTGTCACCAATCGCCTTGCCGGTACCGTCAATCGTACCGTCGGCGGTTTTCACAATCATTTCGGCTTTGCCGTCACCATCGTAGTCAAAAACCTGGAACTGCGTGTAGTGAGCACCGGCGCGGATGTTCTTGCCGAGGTCAATACGCCAAAGGCGTGTGCCATCAAGTTTGTAGGCATCAATGAACACCGTGCCCGTATAACCCGTCTGAGAGTTATCGTGGGCATTACTCGGATCCCACTTCAAAATCAATTCGTATTCGCCGTCACCGTCGAGATCGGCTGTACTCATGTCGTTGGGAGTGTAGGTGCAGATTTCACCATTCGGCATCGTCTGCTCCGCAGGCACTTCAAGTTTCAGAGTCTTGTACGGGAAAGACTTTCCGCTGTTCGAAACCGTCTTGTCGAGCACCACGGAAACAGCCTGCTTGGCCCCTTCCTTGCCGCCAACTACAGCCGCGACCGTATATTTAGAAGTCGTCTTGCCGGCAGCATCCAAGTAGTTCGTGCCACCCGTCTTACCCACAGAAGCAATCTTTTCGCCATCGCGGTAGAGATTGAATTCCACGTCCGGAGCGTCTGTACCTAAAAGGCGCCAGCTCACGAGCATCCCCTTGCCCGTGTTCGTGACTGCAAGACCGCGCGAAAGATTTTCCATCTGGCGCTGAGCCGAAAAAGCCGGAGAAGCAAGCCCAAACGCCAACACGACTCCTGCAAAAATTGTCGATGTTTTTAAACCAATACCCATATAAACTCCATTTTCAAATGGCCTTACTGCTAATCTATTTCTAAATGTTCAAAACAGAACGCAAATTATTCTTATTTGTAGTCTTTAGACAACAAGACTCTACAGCAATTCCTTTTCTAAATATAATCAAAAAATCTATAAAAAGTCCACATTATATTAAAAATTTTATAGACAATTTGGCAATTTTCAAAAATGTAATAAAAATAAAAAGTCCACATTTAGCCATTAATGAAGCCAAGTGTGGACAACTACGGAACCGCCCACAGGTCCGTCACAAGCGAACCACGCTATTTCAAATTGAAACACCGCCTCTTTGAGGCCCCCAAATCCGCCACTAATGTTTCAAAACGATACTACGAGTCGCCTAAAAAGACCAAAACAGACACAAATAACCCACCAATAGATATTGGCACAGAAATTGCTTACTCTAGGGCGAAACAAAATAAATAGTCCAAGTTGGACTACCCACTTGGGCAAAAAGTTCAATCAATGGGTGCGAAACCACCCGCAAAAAAGGAAAAAGAAAATGATCAAGCCGCTTGCAGATCGAATCGTCGTTAAACCGGCAGAAGCCGAACAGAAGACCTCTTCGGGTCTCTTCATCCCGGATAACGCCAAGGAAAAGCCGATGCAGGGTAAGGTCGTGGCCGTGGGCCCGGGCCGCAAGAACGAAAAGGGCGACCTCGTTGCCATGGAAGTCAAGGTCGGCGACGTGGTGCTTTACGGCAAGTACAGCGGAACTGAAGTTTCCGTCGATGGCGAAACCTACCTGATTGTCAAGGAATCTGACATTTTCGCAACCCTGTAATAGGCAACAAAAGAATTTTAAAAAAGGAAAAACAAAATGGCAAAGCAACTTAAGTTTGATGTAGCAGCTCGCGAATCCCTGATGAAGGGTGTGGACAAACTCGCTAACGCAGTGAAGGTCACCCTCGGTCCTAAGGGCCGTAACGTGATGATTGCAAAGGCCTTCGGTGCCCCGAACGTCACCAAGGACGGCGTGTCTGTCGCTAAGGAAGTGGAACTCGAAGACGCTTACGAAAACCTCGGAGCCCAGATGGCCAAGGAAGTCGCCAACAAGACTTCTGACGCTGCTGGTGACGGTACCACCACTGCTACCGTGCTCGCTCAGGCTATCACTCGCGAAGGCCTCAAGAACGTGGCCGCCGGTGCAAACCCGATGGACATCAAGCGCGGTATGGACGCTGCTGTCGAAGCCGTGATTAAGGAAATCGGCAAGATGGCCGTGAAGATCAACGGCAAGGAACACATTGCCCAGGTCGCAACGATTTCTGCTAACAACGACCCCGAAATTGGTGAACTTCTCGCCAACGCTATGGAAAAGGTCGGTAACGACGGTGTGATCACCATCGAAGAATCCAAGACTGCTGAAACAATCCTCGACGTTGTCGAAGGTATGCAGTTCGACCGCGGCTACCTCTCTCCGTACTTCGTGACTAACACAGACAGCATGGAAGTGGCCCTCGAAAATCCGTACATCCTGTTGTACGACAAGAAGATTTCCACCATGAAGGATTTGCTCCCGATGCTCGAACACGTTGCTAAGCAGGGCAAGTCTCTCCTCATCATCGCCGAAGACGTCGATGGCGAAGCTCTCGCAACGCTCGTTGTGAACAAGATGCGCGGCACCCTGAAGGTCGCAGCCGTTAAGGCTCCGGGCTTCGGCGACCGTCGTAAGGCCATGCTCGAAGACATCGCTATCCTCACTGGCGGTATGCTGGTTTCTGAAGACACTGGCGCCAAGCTCGAAGATGCTCCGGTGACCGTGCTCGGCCAGGCCAAGTCTATCACTATCACGAAGGACAACACCACGATCGTCGAAGGTGCCGGTGACGCCGCTTCTATCAAGGGCCGTATCGCCCAGATCAAGAAGCAAATCGAAGCTACCACCAGCGACTACGACCGCGAAAAGCTCCAGGAACGTTTGGCCAAGCTCGCTGGCGGCGTTGCCGTGATTAAGGTCGGTGCTGCTACTGAAGTTGAAATGAAGGAAAAGAAGGACCGCGTCGACGACGCTATGCACGCAACTCGCGCTGCCGTCGAAGAAGGTATCGTTCCGGGTGGTGGCGTTGCCCTCATCCGCGCCGAAAAGGCCATTGATTCCCTCAAGTTTGATAACGCCGACCAGAAGACTGGTGCCGCTATCATCCGCCGCGCTATTGAAGAACCTCTCCGTCAGATTGTCCAGAACGCAGGCCTCGAAGGCTCTGTCGTGGTGAACAAGGTGAAGGAAGGTAAGGATAGCTTCGGTTACAATGCCAAGACCGATTCTTACGAAGACCTCATCAAGGCTGGCGTGATTGACCCGGCTAAGGTGACCCGTACGGCCCTCAAGAACGCCGCTTCTATCGCTTCTATGATTCTCACGACTGACTGCGTGATCGCTGAAAAGAAGGAACCGAAGCCGGCAGCTCCTGCCATGGATCCGTCCATGGGCATGGGCGGCATGATGTAATCATCAGCTAGATTCTACTCCTTATGGACGTCCGGTTCCGAGAACCGGACGTTTTTTTGTGCGGGAATTATTTGAAATTTTAACGGCGGGAGTCTGCTCGGCAAAGGTGCTTTCTCGGCGGGATGCTGCTCGGCTTTGCCGGTACAATTCGAGGCGGGAGTCTGCTCGGCACAGCCGAGCAGTTCCGGCTGGGGCTCGGTCATGGACAAATAAATTTGTCCGCGACTCTCGCCCTGAGCCGTAATCGAACCCTTCGGGTTCGCTCCCTCCTACAAAAATAAATAGCCTGGTCACCATAAAGGTGTCCAGGCTATTTATACTCGAGGCGGGATTCGAACCCACGACCCATTGCTTAGAAGGCAATTGCTCTATCCAACTGAGCTACTCGTACTATTGGATAGAGCCTCAAACATGCTGTTGAATTTGGCCATTTCGTTCTAAAATCCGCATTTTTGCATCATTTAGGCAAAATGTCTCTACAGAAACATCTACAGACCCTTCTACAGTCAAAACATGCTAAATCGTGCGCCTCCAAAGCTCGTTTAAGTCAATATTTGATTAGTCTAGAGCGATTTTGTCGTGCTATTTACCGCACCCTACCGCTCTATTCAATAGCACGAATATAGCACGATTCTTGGAAAATGTCAAGCATGTTTTGCGTCACAACAAAACGCAGCGAAGCCTTATCATCACTAGCATTGCAGCAATCGACATACTACAAAAACACAGCACGACAAAAGCACGGGTAACAAATCAGTTACAATAGCTCCCTAAAACAAAAAAGAACGACCGCCAATCAGCGGTCGTCCCAGTATTTATCTACCGTCGGCGGGAGTCGAACCCACGACCCGTTGCTTAGAAGGCAACTGCTCTATCCAACTGAGCTACGACGGCGAGGCCTCGTTTGAGGTGGCTCAAATATAGCCAAAATCAAGGAATGCGTCAAATACCCCAGCCCCCAAAATTTTGGAAAAATGCCCCTTCTGACTTTGCTCACTTTTGGGGTATGGGGTTATTGACAACCGATTTTTATTCATTCGATTTCGAAGGCGCTTTCTCCGATATGGAGATTCCTTTTTTAGGAAAAACCCGTACCCATATATGGATTTTGAATTTGCAACATCCATTACCGAAAACTCATTAAAAACACCTTTACGGCGATTTCCATCCATATAATATCGGCTTTCAGCGCGAACCGCCTATGGCACTGTCTATCTATAACCGGGCGTCCCTACATTCTCCATCCTCTCTATGACAAGAGAAACCGACAACAACGGAGACTAATATGCACTATGGTGTAAAAAGGGAATTGCACAATGTCTTGGTACGACCAGGGTGTTACACCGAAGACTTTAAAACCTATTGGCAAAAACAGCAAGCGTGTGAGCGAGACGGATGCGGTCGCGTGGTTGTCAACATCCATTCGAAGGATCGGCTCACGTCCGCACGTTGGAAGCGGTTCTGCAAGAAACCGAACCCCATTGTCGATGAGTGGGCCGACAAGTACACCTGTAACGCGGTCTTGGTTGGGGTGCTTGGATGGGTCGTCTCTCGCAAGGTGCGTCACATCGAAGACCACCACGTAGTCGAGCAGACGGAACACAAGACCTACAAGAGCCGCCCCAAGCACATCGTCAAGGGAGGCACCCTCTACGCCGAATGCCGTTATGTCTGCACCTATGATGCCAGAGAATACGACCCCTTGGAACACTGTTAGACAAGTTATCCCGCGTATAACCGCGGGACATTTTTTTACCATACGCAATCCGTAACTGACTACGAGCAACCGGGTTTCCCATAACCAATCATTACATCTATGACACGAGTCATTAACCCCTTACAAGGATAAATTATGAACTACAACGCTATGAAAAAAGCGGACTTGATTGCCCGTATCCAAGAGCTCGAAACACAAGTGAACACGACAATGCAAGTCACTGACTGCAAGGTTTTTCCATTTCGTGAAGGCCCATCAATGGGGCATATGAAAGCTCTTGCAAACATAATCCTTGGCGACCAATTCCTAATCCGAGGTCTCCGCGTTATGGAAGGCGAAAACGGCTTATTTGTCAACTATCCAATAGACCCATTCTTCAAGGGAGATGAGTTCCGCTCACTTTGCAATCCTATCACACGAACAATGCGAGAACACATTGAAACAACCGTATTGGAAAAATACCAGCAGTCCATAGCAACATCCACAGCGGAGGCCAACAATGGCTAAGAAGCCCATCTTCTTCCGACCGACAAAAAAGCGCGTCACTGGTCGATAACATTTAAACAATCACATCCAATCCCGCGTGGAGGCGCGGGATCTTTTTTTGCGTTTACCAATTCCATAACTGTCTATGGATAACCGGGCTTCCCTCATTCAAACATAAAATCTATGACAAGACAAGGGAGACCAAAATGAAAAATAACGTCTATCAAGAAATCACCGAAAAAATCATCGCTCAGCTATCCAAAGGAATCATTCCTTGGGAACAGCCTTGGTTTGGCACTAGAGGAGCCATTTCACATTCGACTGGAGAATCCTACTCCCTGCTCAACCAGATGATTTTGGGCGGCGAGTCTGGTGAATTTATTACTTGGCATCAGATTCAAATGCTCAAGGGTCGCATCATTAAGGGAAGCAAGGGTCGCAAGGTGTATTTTTGGGGAACAATCGAGGTAGGCGATGAGAATGAAAAAGGCGAACGAATTATCAAAAAGATACCCTACTTACGAACCTTCACCGTTTTTCGAGTCGATGATTGCGAAGGCATCGAGAATCGCTGGCAATCGAAACAAGGGAACACAGCAACGGTGCCACCCATAACCCAAGCCGAAAGCACTACAAATCAGTATTTAAATCGAGAAGGTATCAAGCTGGAGCATAAAAATTCAGGCGAGGCCTACTATTCTCCAAGACAAGACTTTATCAATGTTCCTACAATAAATAATTTTCGTTCGTCCGAAGCCTACTACTCCACACTGCTCCACGAAATTATTCATTCAACTGGACATAAAAAAAGGCTAGGCCGATTCAATCCAGACGAACACTTGTCGCCTTTTGGTTCACCGGACTACTCACGCGAGGAACTTGTAGCAGAAATAGGAGCATCTTTTCTATTAAAACGGTTAAACATTGACAACGACAAAACCCTACAGCAAAACAGTGCTTACATCCAAAGCTGGATTCGAGCTTTAAACAACGATGTAAGATTAATTGCTGTAGCGGCAGGTCGAGCTGAAAAAGCGGCTCAATTCGTGCTGGGCGAAAAGAAATAATAAAAACGAGCGGATGGCAGTTTTAAGGCAGTTATGAACAAGGGTGCCATCCGCTCGTTCCAGGTTACCTATAACCGTAGTTTATATTCTCGACGAAAATTTTTATCCGTCCGAACCCAAATCGATATACAACCACTAAGGCATCATATAGTTTATATAGTCTCTCCCCATTTTTCTACGCCATAGCACAAACAACCACAGCAAGCATAAAATTTTTTTCCCTTTTCACAAACCACCACTAACTAGACCTCGGTTCTCACCCCTTAAATTTTGTTCGTCATTGTGTACTTCAGCGAACCATTCCTACATCCCCAAAAACAAGGGTAAAATCTGTTCGGCAAACTCACAAATAGCAACTCGAATTACCGCATAGCACCCATCTACTTATGCGAATGTTCATTTGGTTATACATAACCTTTCCGAACACTGTCACCACTTTAACGGGCTTCCCCTACATAAATATTTAGCATATATCGAACAAGGAGATTTAAATGGCAACATTTGGTTATGCAAGAGTCAGCTCGACTGACCAAAACCTAGACAGACAAATCGAGGCACTAACGCCTTTCATCACTGACAAGCGTTACCTTTATTGCGACAAGGCTTCGGGAAAAGATTTTGACCGTCGTGCTTGGCGAGCTCTTGTCGGAACAGAAACGACTTTGCCAGCCTTACAGTCCGGGGATCTTGTCGTGGTGGTATCTCTTGACCGTATCGGGCGAAATTACACTGAAATCCAGCAAGAATGGAAACACATAACCCAAACATTGGGAGCAAACATCAAAGTGCTGGATATGCCTCTACTTGACACCTCGGCCGACAACAACAATCTTGACCGCCGCTTTATGGCTGATTTAGTCTTGCAGATACTTTCTTATGTGGCAGAACGCGAAAGAATCAACATTAAGGCGCGACAAGCTCAAGGAATTAAAATTGCACTGGAAAAAGGAATTCATTTCGGTCGAGTTGCAACACAGAAACCGGAAAATTGGGAAGCAGTCATTTCCGAAGTCGAAGCTGGTCGCCTTACGGCAACGGCAGCAATGAAGCAACTCAATCTGAAAAGAACAACATTCTACAAACTTTGGGCAAAGCCAAAGCAATAATGATTTTATTGCAGAGATTCAACTCGGTATTTTAACGAAATCTTCGCCCATAACACGAGGCATATCTATAGTGACTATTTCATTCCAAAGTTTATACGCTTTAGACATTTCTTCTCCGTACTTGTGCGGAGTGGATAGATGAGGTTCCTTCAGATTCATCCAGGTGTCGTGAGCTTTCAATAGCGTTTCACAATAAGTACAATATTTTTCAAATACGGTAGGAAACAATATTTTCATTTCACCACGAAGCCAATTCAACTCATTCAGAATTGTATTACAGAACTTGTCTCCAGAACATTTGGGGACATCACCCCATTGAAATTCAGATATCGAATACGGATGGTTGTTATCATCAATTTGTAGCAGACACCAACCAGGGTTGTTAAGAACAAATCGTGAAAGCCAAACCAATTTATTGCGTAATTGGGTTCGACGGTCATAGATATACTTTAATGAGTTTTCTTGCGCTTTGATTTGATTAGATTGGATTAACGCTTTTGTGTTTGCCGCAGTTACTTTTAAGGAAAATACCAATGCAACCACAGCAAACAACAAAGACAGTCCACCGATCCATAACGATATGGAGTCTATTCCCACAGTCGCACTGTTTTGCAAGACATTCAAGCTATCAGTCATCAGTCAATTATTCCTCCACCTTCAAATCCAATCCCATCTGACTTGCAGATTCCTTGATACTCTTGTAGGTCGGTGAAGATTCCTTTATTGGGTTATCGGCGGTCGATTTGGCCCTGATTTTCACGTCAATTTCAAGATTATTACGGCGCAAGAGGTTGATGAAACTACTGAACATCTGATTCCACTTGCCTCCATCAATCGAACCACTGATTTCGATATTTTGGAACACCTTATCGGCTTCGGCTGAAGATGTTCCAGCTTGACCAGCAGAAGGCACTGCCGGGCTATTCATTGGATCATTCGAGGTTCCACCGAATGGAGCAGAAGTACCATTTCCAGCTACAACGCCACCATTCACACCAGTTGCGGTTTCCACTGGCTTTTCAACGACACTTTCGTCAATAATCCAGTAGTTTTCATCGGTAGGATCAAGGAACGGCATCGTAGTAAGGTGCTTGATATTCTTGAACACATTGCCGTCGGTGCTCTGAGCGATATTAAAATGACCCTTTTGACAGTTGTCGTTAGCACAAGCCGTGACCGTTTCGGGGCCAAGAATCATCGGTTTATCGTCAAACTTGAGGAATGCTTCGAAGATGTCGTTTAACTTGACAGGCTTACCGACTGCTGGCATCAAGTTATTCACATCAAGAGTACGGCAACCGATAGATTTCAGAATCCAGTTTTCCTTAACCAGTTCCTCCATCATATTGCTACGAATCTGAACGGTCAAATCGTTCGCAAATGAGGTCAAGTCGTAGCGAGCAAACCCATTACGAGCCGAATATCGGATAACAACGCTGTAGGCTCCAATAAGAGCCTTGTTTGCCTCGATATCATATTCAGAACTACGCTTCATTACATCCGTCAACTGGTCTTTATCAAGCTGACCCTTATATTCATCAAGAATCTTCTTACAACCAAGGCTTTCCTGAAGTTTAGTCTTTACCACGGCAAGTCCAGCTTCAGATGTAGCAAGGTAGAATATCGTATTGCGGTAAATACGGTCTGAATTCCCCTTTTTAAGTGCGATATTCTTGATGTACTGTTCAGCCTGGCCATAGCCACTGCCAGTAGGAATTGCATAGCGCGGGCTGAGTACCACAAGAGTCAACGACTTCTGTTCAGGAATTTCCGACGACGGATTAACGAGAACCTTGAGCTTTGGGCTCGACGCATTGGCATTGCGGAGCCTTGTTTCAATCTCCGTCATAACCTCGTTATCGGTAATGTTCGATTTGGCCTTATTCACAAGGATGTTCACATTAGGCTTGGTCTGGAACCAATAAACCTTCTCACCAACAGATGCCGTAGAATAAAGGTAGTGTGCTACACCTTCGAGCTTGTTGAGAGCGGCGTTGACATCATTGTGGTTAAATGAATCCGGCTTAATCAAACACTGCTTAATTTCCTTTATGGTAAGACCCTTGCGGTTACTCGAACCGATGGAGGACATCAACAGCGTGGCAGCAATACCCTGAGTCAAACTATAGGTGCCAAGGTTACCCGAACCATCCTCGTTATCAATCAAGAATGCGTTGCTGGTAGACCCCAAGATATCAGCGTGCATCACCGTTTCCCAGTTGGCACCTTCGAGATTCGTAATAGTCCCCGTAAGCGTAGGTAGATTGTCAAGGCATACATCGGATGTGTGAATCAGTAAATGCGTCCCTACGAGCGAATTACGGCGTTTATAGAGATCTTGAACGATAGAGGCAAGGATACGGAGCACACCGCGAGTACGTTGAAACCTAGAATCGCTACCCCAACGGACGTGGAACATTTCAATAAGTTCAGGATGGAAAGGATACGATTTCTTGATTCGGTTCGCGTATTCCATACCATCACAACCCGAAGGCAAGTCAGTACGACGATTGTGATACATAGACTTGTACTTTTCGGCAACCTTGTCAATGATTTCATAATCGAGATTGTCGAACAGACGGCGACGAATCACCTCATAGATTTCTTCATCGGCAACCGGCTTTTCAGAGGCTCCAATGCGCACTATTCGCTTCTGCAACGCATCCAGCACTTCTTGGCCAATAGCGGACGATGCCACCTCGGTTGCACTTGCTGGGAGCGTTGCCAACAACACGCATTGCGGAACAGAGCTTACGGCTTCTGTAAGCGTCTGAATAAAGCTATTGGTCTGAGTGAACAGCGACCCCTTGCCAATTTCCTTACCAGCAGCTTTGACACAGTAGTCTGCCAATTCATCTATGAGGATAAGCGACGGTACGGACGATTTCAGAATCGGCGTTATCAGTTCCTTGGACGGAGCAATGCCATCAACATCGTTCTTTTCGATAGACTTATACGCTTCAACACCGCCTAACTGGTAAGCGATTTCACCCCATAGGGTATGAACAACGAAGCCTTCGGCAACAGTACGGCCCTGAGCCACGTCATTCGTATTATTGGTAAAAACGGCAATTTTTGCATTACTGAAGGTAGGCATCAACCCCTTAGCAAGAACATTCGCTTCAAGCAGAACATCGTTAAGTTCAGCACCATTCTTTACAATATGGTAGAGCGAGATAAGTGCGTGGGTTTTACCGCCTCCGAATCCAGTCTGTAGCGATATAACACGGTTTTCGGTAACACCACCGTTCAAAGCCTGAACAACGCGAGTCGCAATGTTACGAAGTCCGTTTGTCACATAGGTTTTCTTAAAGAACTGCTTGGGATCAAGGTAGATTTCGTTACCCATACCCATCATCACATCGCCAAGATTGGCAGCGAATACGGATTCGTCAAGCTTATTGTTCAGAATATCGAATTGCGGAGTGACGCAATTAAACCAGGATGGGATATTCAATTCAGCCATATATTACCTCGCTGTGTCAAACAAATCGCCAATGACTTCTCTTGGCTTTTCCTTTGAAGATTCTCGTAAATCGGCGGCATTCTGCAACAACCCTTCAACTTGCTTAAGGTCATCATTTGCTGGGAGCAGTTCCTTAAGGGATGCCAGCAATCGCCAGAACGGGCCGTTTTCATCTTGGGCGACATTCTTGATAAGCGCAAGCAGCAAAGCACGGTCTTCAGACTTGTACAACAGCATTGCGCGGTGAACCTGTTCAATCAAGGAATCTTCGGGACGCGTACCGATGACAGCACCCTTGTCCCCAAGATGTTCCTCAGCCATAGCAAGATGGAAGTTCTTACCATCACCAATAAGCAAATTCTTGCTCTTAACATCCTGGATATCTACAGGTAAACCGACGCGAGTGAACTTAGTAGCGTCGTCATAATCGGCATCACCAGCACCATTCATCTGTAGCCAGCCGATATAGAAACGAGTGTAGACATCGCCTTGAACACCCTTAAGCAGAGTATTGAAGGCTGCATTACGAGCCAATTCCAATAGTTCGCCCACTGTGACTTCGGTGCCATCGGCCTTTTCTACAGTCTTATAATGACCGAACTCACTGACCGCCTGACCAAAGCAAGCCGTAAGCAAATCCGCACCACGGAAACCCAACTGGTATAGAGATTCCACTTCATCAGCCACCTTCTTTTCAATAGCAGCCTTGACCTCGGCAAAGTCGCCAAATCCCTTACGTTCAGACGGACGACAAGAAACCGTAACTGAAGATTCGAGATAAGCCTTATCGGCTTTCATTCCACAGTTCTGTTCCGTATCCATAGCCCAAGATCCAGTAATATTCATTCTCGCTGCTAGAATCGAATTGCACAAAGTCGTCCACGCTTCTGTTGATTGATGGGCAAACATTATGCTAACGATATCGCCTGTTTGCAATTCAATGGCATCAAAAATTTGAGTCAACTTATTTTCAAAATGGATTTTAGCCTTTTCATCTGTTCCTCCCTGATGATGTTTCAACGCCGTACATTCTTCCATTTTGGGAGTCTGCGGAGTCGCAAAGTTAAGGGGGTATAAATCACCTATTGTTCTTTTCAACCATATGTAAAAGAAGTCCGAGCAATCTGCATACGCAATAGCATCGTAATAAGGAGGATCGGTTACCGTTACATCAATACTTTTGGCTTCGTATTGCCTTTTTTCTCCGCTTGACGAATTATGAAAAGATGCGCTAAATGGGCAAAAACCTTCAGTTTCAAGGAAATTAACAATCCATTCCAAATGATTTTCTGCACTACCTGTACTACCACTGAAAGGATTTGATTCAGGATAGTCAAAAACCATTGCAACAGCTTGACGACCCATAATGCGTTGTATGATTTCACGAGAATCCCATACACAGAACGAATTACTAAAAGCGGCAATTCTATCAATTAATAATGCAAGATATACAACCAATGAGTGGCCATATTCATTGTTTGCCACAGATTCTTTCACTTGTTGAAAATGGCGAACAAGATTATTCATCACATAAAGTTGTCGGTCACTAAACAAGTCTCCCCAGTTAGAGAAACCAAAACCTGGTGTATTGAAATTTCTAACATTTTCAATCGGCATTCTATCCGAAGGACGCTGAATATCTTCCGAACTAAATGACTGCCTAGAAACACGCAATTCTTGTTCATTAGGAATACGATATTCTTTACCGTCCTTTGAATCGCTGATGACTGCAAGCATACGCCCATAAGGATTCTGCTGTTTCTTCATATCAGCTTTAACTTCATCCACCGATGTAACAGAACCACAACATGGGCATGTCAAAACGCCTCGTCGATTCCACTCTTTTAATTTACAGGTTCCTTCCTTGATTTCAAATTGAATATCATTTCCTGTAATAACTGGATTCAAATAAATTTTCTTCTTATCTCTATTGCAGAGATAAAAACCTCTTAGCAACGGGACCTCTGCACCGCAACTAGGGTTACTACACTTTGCCGTTCTCGCCCAATAGTATGCAACCGGCTTGCGACCTTGTTCGTCCGCGGGATACAAGTAGCCTACATCGGCCTCGGTCTCTTTCAGAATCTTCTTAGCGTAGTATTCAACATCAAAGCTCAAGCGATTCTTCAAGTAATAATTCTTAGTATCAATGCGCCAACCTATTCCGTCGTTAGCATTCTTTTCTTGGAACAGTTTAATACCATCGTCACCATAAATTCGTTCAAATTCAGCCTTACTATAAACAATAGGTTTGCCATACTTCTGCGGAAACTCGGCACTACCTTTTTCAATAATATGAGCCACCGGATTGATATCATTGCCATAGCTTCGACACCCAAGCCTTGCTGCTTCCAGTGGAATAGCACCACCACCAGCAAACGGATCGAATACGCTAGGCATACGATTCTGAAAGTTTTCGATAGCCATTTTCAATGCGATTTCCAAATCCCAGTTGGCATCACATTCTATATGACGGTCAACCGTTCCGTACAAAGCCTTTTCTGCATCCGAAATCGCCTTGTATGCCACGTCAAATTCAGCGGACAAGGCATCATATGACTTCGACGGTTCTTGTTCCGCATTATAGGCAACCCAAATCAGTTTACGAGCCGTAGCAAGGATTTCAGGGTTATTCTTACATTCCCATTTGATAAGTGAATAGTCACTAAGCAGTTCCTTGGGAGAAGTCGCCTTACCAGCCAACATATTCTGTTGACATTTGTCACTGAACTGACCGATAAAAGCCAAGAGACGATTGCGACGGTTGTCCTCTACAGGGTCTAAAACGGCTGTGTAAGGGATATCCGCATACGGCTTGTATATCGCTTTCGCCTTACCCTTATTCAACAAATCATCAATTGCTTCGCCAAAGGCGACTGGGCAAAGTTCATCAAGCGGATCTGGTACAATACTAGCAAAAACAACTGCACGGCAGGTCGGCAAAGGTCGACGGGCCCACCAAACGTGCAACGTTGACATATGACCTTTACTATGACATAAAGATTTGTCACGAACGCTCTCTAACGAAATTTCCTTAATTGGCAATGCAACTTCAATCAGTTTCTTCGCTTTCATCATAACTCCGTTATACAGCACTGTTCACCATTCTCTGCCATTCATTCAACGGCAAATAGAACTGAACACCCTTCACTTTCTGTTCAAAATTCATATTGTGTATAGGGTCGTTAATGCAATAAAGCTTCGGTTCTCCCTTGCATTCGACCACGATATAGAGCCAAGCTCGCTTACCGAGGTTTTCAAGGCGGTTCTTTTCGTTTTCACTGAGCATCACACCGTCCGTCCCTGAACGACCCTTAACCTCGATGTAACGCATAGAAACACCGTCGGAGTCCACGCTTCGCACATCGTAACCCACGTTATCGGCACTAACATCCTTGGGGGTTCGGCCATTGGCCACCTCGTAATCCATCGCAACCTTCATCGCGATACCTTCGACTTCATCGTCGCGGCTCATTCCGAAATGGGTCTTGTATTCCACTTGTGTCAACGGAACCACATAGGCGCACCCAAGAACATCCGGTTCGGAATAGTTCACCACAGGACCTTCATCAAGCAAGGCCAGTCTTTCGGCTCGTTTCGCCTTCAATTCTTCTTGGAGCCTATACTTCTTAACCAGCTTTTCTTGGATACTTTGAGCCTGTTTATCGCTCGCATTCCATTGTTTCCCTTGCAGTTCGCTAATCTGCAAGTCCAAGTCATTCAAAGCTCGATCAAAACCCGATTCAAGGAATTTTCGGCGTTCATCGTAATCGTTCGTTTCGCGTTCAAGAACCTGAGCAAACAATAGTTCGGCAATGTTTTCAAGCGACCAACCGATAACACCCTTGGTGTCCGTTTCCGCTGGAGGCTCCACCGGCTTCGCAAACTCGTTCGGCGGCACCATATTCAAGAACTTCGCTGGAGAAGTCTGCACATAGTCATCGTTACCGAAATCCTGCACTAGCGACAGATTTTCGTCAAGTATCTTGTCTTCACCCGTGTTCGGATCAACGGCACCAGTCACCTGACTCTTGACATAGTATGCAAAGTAGGGATCTTTATCCTCTGGGGATATGAGGATAGTCCCCTTGAGCATTTCGCTCTTGAAATCGTTACGAACGACAGCGACAAGGCTATCGAACAGCTTGTTACCGGGATTGATGTAATGGGTCTTCTTCGCAAGCCCATTTTGGTTCATCAGCGTCTTGTTTCGGTAATCCAAGAATATCCGCTTATCGAAACAGAACATAGACTGTTCTGCAAAATCTTCCTTGTAGGTGGTACGGATGTACTTCTGCAACCGTTCAGGAATCTTGGTAATCTTGTAGATTCCTGGCAAAACTTCCTCATAGCCACCACCCAAGAACATAAAGGCGCGTTCAAAGAACAACTGGATGTAAATCGGCTGCAAACGACGTTCATCGGAGAATGTCTTGAGGTTCCTTGCTTCCTTGTAGTTCACCTTGGTATGGGATATCGCCGTATTCTGTTCCTTGATAGCCGCCTTGATTTGGGCGGCCATCGCCACCTCATCGGAATTGATGAAGTCGTCGAACTCCGTCGATTCGCCGTCAAAGACGCTTCTGATAATGGCATCCAAAGGAACACCCTTGAACACATCCTGAATCACATCATATACACGGTCATCGCCCAAGCTATCACGGATATTATCCAGCTTGGTAAGCAGCGTTTCGAGAACTTGGCCTTCGCGGGTGTTGTCCGCGACCATATTGAACACCATAACCTCTTGCTGTTGACCGTAACGGTGAATACGACCCATACGCTGTTCGAGTCGGTTGGGGTTCCAAGGTATATCCCAGTTGATAAGCAGACGACAGAACTGGAGGTTGATACCTTCGCCCGCGGCATCGGTCGCGATAAGGATTTGGGCCTTGCCCATAAATTCAAACTGGGCTGCACGGCGTTCATCGGCATCCTTGCCACCGTGAATGGTCGCAATGGTATAGCCTGAGTCCTTAAGCCTGTTTTCAAGGTAAGAAAGCGTATCCTTGTGCTCGGTAAAAATTACGAGCTTTTCGCCATCCACGACCTGTTCAGATTTCAGCAATTCCTTGAGTTTTTGGAATTTCTGTTCCTCGACACCGCTATCGTAAAGAGCCTTGGCCTTGTTATACAAGATTTCCACATCTTCGGCTTCTTTACGGAGTTCGCTAGGCGATTTCGCAGTAGTGAACCACTTGAACTTTTTGGGGTCGCTCATAATGCCGTCAAGGACATCGCGGTCTTCATCATCCAAGTCGTCATAATCGTCAATATCTTCCACGCCTTCCATTTCAGCGGCAAGTTTCTTGCCCTGCTTCCACAAGTCCGGATTCTTGGTCAATTCATCCACAAGGCTGCGTAACGCCTTGTAACGCTTTTCCAAGGTGTTCATAATGGCAAAGATGGAGCTTACCAAGCGGCGTTGCATCACCTGTAACGCCAATGAAACGTGGATGTTATTGGACTCCGAAGCCTCTTTCTTGCGCTTGCTCAGGTAGTCCGTAACCGCGTTATAGAGGTCTTCTTCTTCGGGCGTGAGCCTATAGGCTACAGTGCGCGTGTGGCGAGGCTTATACAACGGGTTCCCATCCCAGTCTTGCATATCCTCTTTAAGACGACGGATAAAGAACTTGTTATTGCCATCATCGGAGAGTTCCTTGACGCGTTCAGCCGCCAAATCAGCGGTCGCAAACACATCTTCATCAAGCAACTGCAAAAGACGCTTAAAGGTATCGGAACGACCTCTGTGCGGGGTTGCCGTCAGCAGCAACAGATGTTCGCACTGCTTAGACAACTGAGCAGCGGCCTCGTAACGGCGGGACTTGTAAGTTCGCTCACCGTACTCATAAGCAGAAAGCTTATGGGCTTCATCGAAGATGATCATATCCCAATGTTCTTCGGAAATCGTATTCAGAACATCTTCGCGACAGATGAAGTCGATGGATGTCACAATATGTTCGTGGTTATGGAAGAACGTCGGTTCGGACGAAAATACGGCTCGGTTCGCAATCACAAACGGAATGTTGAACTTTAGTTCCATTTCGTCGTCGCGCCACTGCTTGGTAAGGCCACCTGGGGTCACGATAAGGATGCGGTTAAGCTTACCTCGCATAACCAGTTCCTTGACAAGCAAGCCAGTCATAATGGTCTTGCCAGCACCAGTGTCGTCAGCCAGCAAAAAACGGATATTCGGCTGGGGCAAAAGGTACTTGTAAACGGCTTCCACCTGATGCGGCAACGCATCAACTACGCTACAGTTAATGGCAAACAGCGGATCGAACTGGTAGGCTGAGTGGATGCGTTCGGCTTCGGCAAACAGCACGAATTTTTCGGGATCACCCTTGAAGTTCACGGAGCCTTCTTTGGCTACAATCTCCAAGGCATCAATCTGAGCTTGAGTCAGCATACGGCTCATAGCCTTGTGCGATATCTTGCCTGTCCATTTTACATAGAACTTGCCGTGCGGATATGGAGATACACCCGTAATCTCTACTGGTTCAGACGGCACCAAGCCATTAACAATACTGCCTACTTCCAACATCTACAAATCGCCTTGCAATTGCGGAGACCGCAACCGCGGGTTGCGCTCTTGCACTGCGAAATGCGCTGATCGATACTTTTCTTGGAAGAAAAGGACGCGGATCACTGCGATTTACCTAAATGAGGCTCTCGACTGCCTGTACACGATAAAACGCGAGCGACCCGCGCCCCAAAAACGCTTGGCGTATACACGCCAAAACGAACCGTCTTAAAAGACGGCAAAATGGGCAATGCACCGAAAACCTACAATGCTGTAGGCACGATACACCGAACCACATCGCAAGCGATATGGCTACGCGAGCGTTCGCCTTGCTCTCGTGTACTTGAAATTGTCGAGATTTCATTTAGAGAACAAGAGCTAGAAACTCTATTTGCTTGAAAGATACATAAATATGGACTATTACGAACACTTTGGATGTTCAAAACGCCTATTTTGCAAGCCTATCAGATACGAATACAATATCGGTTTTATCCAAATATCGAAAATAATTATTTACTGACACCTATTGACATTCAGGCTGAGCTATCTTTTATGATATGGCTCAATATAGGTATGCAAGGAATGAAAACGGCGTTCTCTTCAACATAGAGACGGTTACGCCAGACATTCGCAAAGCCAACAACTTCTACTGCATTGGATGCGGTTGTCCTATGAGAGCCGGTCTTGGGGAAATTAAGGAGCACTATTTCGCACACAACACCCCGGAATCGCAGGGGGCGTGCAACCCAGAAACATACCTCCATCGGCTAGGCAAACGCCTATTCATCAATCTGTACAACAAGCATAAAGCAGAAGGAACACCTTTCCGCATCGGGATAAAGCGACCTAGCGAATGTGAAAAGGACATCTGCCCCTATGGCCTAGACAAGCCCTGTTCCGACTTTGTAGACGATTTCATAGAAATTCTACCCCAATACAGTCAATGCTTTGAAGAAGAATGGGACGAATGCTTCAAACCTGACATTCTATTGCTTGACGAAGCTGGAGCTCGTCTATATATCGAAATAGCCGTAACACACCCGTGTTCCACTGAAAAACTTGCATCCAACATTCCCATTATCGAGTTTCACATACAATCCGAAGACGATTTAAAAGTCTTTAACGACGATACCTTGGCAGACGCCGAAAATGAACTATTTGACATACACAATATATTCTTATCTCAGGTAAAGATACCACCCAATTGTGAAAGTCAAATTACAGATGCCAAGAATAAATTTATAGAAGAACACCAAAAAGCTGTTCGACTAGGCAACACCCTGAATATTCCGTATCGAATAGAATATACCTGTCCCCACACACAATGCCCATATTTGAAGAACGCATCGTGCAAGAAACAAACCGTCCGAGACTGGTTCGATCTTGCTGAAAAGCTGCCACTTGTTAAATATGATCCAGGGTCTTTCAGTCCAAATATCGTACTCACCAACAAGGCCGGAGCACAACTTAGGGTCAACTTTGCATACCAATTCTCGGATAGATTTACATTCCCTGATGGCGTAAAGACCATTCAGTTTTTAGTGGATGACATCCTACATAATGGTCAATGGAGAATCCAACATTACAACACAAAGAAATCATCCGATAAAATGAGCTGTATTTCTAGCGAATATATGCTATGCGTTCTCCATAAAGACGGTCGATTACAAATCTTGAACGAAGACCACCTTCCTCAGCTGCATTTAACCTATAACCAGATAAAATCCGATCTAGTGGACTACGTACTTATCGAACCAAGCTCATTTTTCAACGAAGTTGGCTATAATGAAGATTTTGAAGGACGTTCCCATTTCAAGTCGTTACTCTACAAAGCCCTGGTTGCATTCTTTGCCGACAAGAATTTACCCATAAAGAATTGCTTCCTATGCAGAAACAAGACCGACAATAAATTCCGCAAGGATAATGTTGGAAAGCCGATTTACTGTTTTGCAAGGCGGATGCAATGTAATTCAACAGAAGCAATCTGTTGCAACCGATATGACCAAGATTCAATGCGACTAGGTGCTATTTTAATGTGGGATTTCGGGCGTTGGCACAACGCCATCAATGATGCATACAACAATATGCGATTCGTTGAATAGCAATGTCCAGCATCTTACATCACTAAACGACGCCGAATTTCCGTTGTTGTTTGCGTACCGCTTCAATAAAATTGCGATTCTCGGAGAGTTCTGCTAACCATTGAAGATTGGCCAGTCGAACATCAATAGGCTTAGCCATATATGTTTCAAGAGAAATACCCGTTTCGCCGTACAGAATCGCTTCAATCACATCCGATTTATCGGTATAGTCGAATATGGTTCGGTTAGCCATATCCGAAAAATCGTATGTTTTAAGCTTACCAATCCTACCCTTTAGTTCTCCGGCTCGACGCAAGCGTTCCATAATCATAGGCAAATCCGGCGAAGAGGCAAAAGAAGAAGCCTCTTGGCGAATCGTCTGAAACATCTTGACCTCCAAATTTAACTGTTCAATATGTCTTTTCAACTTGGCCTTGGCTTCTTCGAGATACACCAACGCCGAAGCACAGTTTTCTTCATCGTGCAGCGGATATTTCAAGCCAAATTGATGAGCAAGGAAGTTGCGGATAGTTAAAAGTTCGGCAAGTTCCCCTTCGCGCCGTTGACGATTCGACGCGCGTACGCCGGCATCTGCATCAGCATTAAAGCTAAACCGCAATTCCAGTTTGATACAGTTGGTTTCAGCACCATCATCTACTGGTTCGCCATAAAAGCCTTGCAGAAAATCCTTAATGACCATTCCAAGCGTATCAGGGTTCGACATCCACTTATCTTCGATCTTGGGCGGCTTTTGCAGTTCATCGACCGTTTTAAACTCCACCTTACGATATGCTTGTTCGACCAGATATTTCATGGTCCACTCGATGCGCTGACACACGTGTAGCAGTTCACCGAGAAGAGAATAGACATCTTTAGCTGTTATGGACATTGTTTTACAGTATGAAGTATTTTGAACAATATATAAAAATCCACCCAACATACGACTGTGAGCTGGGTGTTGGCACGAATAAACACACAAAGACGTGCCTAAGAGAAGTAGTCTTTTGGGTCTATCGGATAGCCTTTTCTTTGGATATACCACAGATGGCGGCAAATATCCAAATCTATCGCCGCAGCTCGGTTCAGCAACCGTTCTGCATCTGGGGCCAAGTCTGAATCATCTATACGCAGTTGTTCCAGACATTTAACCACCCGATGGAAGTCGCCAATTCCTTCGGATTCAACGCCAACCGTCTTCGATACATCAGCAAGGAATAGCTTGATTCGTTCGGACTCTTCATAGAGCATATACCGCTCTCGACGAACATCATCCTGAATTTCGTTACCGTTGTCATCATACACACTAATCATATAACCACCAAGCCATTTTACTCTAGTTTATATGATTAAGCGAGAATCTATGCCACATCTTCAGGCGGCCAAGGATCTATCCAGGGTGTATCTTGCGGCATACCGACTACGCGACCAATGCACAAGGGGTCATCAGACGGCAACGGGCTGGATACATAGCGAACCTTATGCGCACTACAAAATTTACGGAAACGTGCAAGCTTGCCAACATCTACAGGCACGATAACACGACCATCAACATCTCGGCGACAAAGATCCATATAATCCGCCCAAACGCTCCGAAGCCTACGAGTCTTGCCTTTATCACTGCGAGCATTCCTCCGCCTCCGAAAACGGATTTTATGATTGCGCAAGGTTTGGAGCGTTATATGCTTGGCAGCAAGCACCTTGTGCAAATTTGTGCCTTCGATTGCAAACACTCGGCCAACAATTACCCCTTCGGCGACAAGTTCATCAATCACCTTATCAGAATGCTGGTGAGATGTCCGGTCAAACATTTTAATCTTATATGGATCCGCCACAACACGCCCATCATCGTCGTATTTTACCGAATCGCCATAAAAGTCTTGAATAATATCGTCTATCGGCCTCGTGTCTTCATCCATCTGCTTGATCTTAAACTTTACAGTGCTCTCGATACTCGGTATATTGACATCGCATAAATCAGCACCCAGGTAGAACTCGCGCATAACCATCCAATACAACCGATTATCATCATACGGTTCGGCAAACTCTGCATAGTACCGAAGGTTAAACTTCACTGCCACCCATATATTACGAGCTAACAATCGTGCGAATCCGTGACGGTGGCCGTCACCGACCTTTTTATCGGAAAAGGATTGGGATGGTAGCCGAACATCAAAACTACGGGGCAAGTAGGTAACACCCCAGGCTTTATACCGCATATCGGCATTACAAGGATAAGACAATACATCTTTATACTTGTCCGGTACATTCCTATACGGGTCATACGAATGCTTATTCAGCGTCGGTATATGAGCTAGTTTGGTATCAGGCAAGATAATCCGTTGGCGAACGCGAATCTTATCGTCAGAAGCCGAATGAAGGCACTGGTGTATATTGCACAACGCTTGGTCCACTTGTGCAAAAGCGTGTGTTTCAAAATAGTCCGGAAATTCGGCCTTAAAATCGTCCAGAAACTGGAAGGTCATTTCCCTAGCGGTCAAACAATCACTTTTTTTATCAGGCGTTCCCAACCGTTTCGGAGGTAGGAATCGGTATGGCTCTTGTGTTTTAACGTATATGTGAAACTTCCAGTTTTTCTCGTGTGTACTGGAGGATTCACGCACATACACCTCGGGATACAACGGAGATCTGAAATCGGCAACCAACTTGACCATATCTGCATAGGTCACAAGTGTTCTCGCGTTAGTTAAAAACCTTAATTCGGTCGGATCCTTGATATCATCTATATCAATAAATAGATGATGATATCGGTTCATCGCATAATCATCTAATCCGAATGAATCCATAGAAACGAACCGCCTACACGACCTATTGCGCAAATCAGCGATTTCCTTCAGCGTAAACCGTCGCAGTCCCGTATTGACATTTTTCTTGCTGTACATCTGTACTTGTTTAGATCTTTTAGAGTAAGATGTAGGAAAGACATCTAATGTATACCAGTATGGTTCCCTGCCATCATTTGTACATCCATTTATATCGTAGATATCAATCATAATTGATTCTCCTGTATATTGGTTTGTCACAGTTGGTGCATTTATTGACATTTTTATTATCACAAGACATAAGCCAATTAAGCAAATAGGCCATTTTTCAATCATTATCCACACCAAACAAGTCTCATAATGACCGATCTATCAGATTGCGATAATTCCGTCACAAGGCACTTAACGCATCATATAGAAAAAGAAAATTTGAATTGCAAATACGCCTAAACCCAGTTAAAACGGGACATTCACGGCGATCCCCCCCCCAAAAAAAAATTTCCCAAAATAGTTGCACAATTGACCCCGGATTGCTATAATTCACAAGATTCAAGTTTTAAACAAGGATTATCGTCAATGAACACCACAAAAAGGAGGTTCCCTATGCGCTTACGATGAAAAAAACGAGGTCATAATGAATAACATCGTAAACGATATTGCTATGAATTGGTGGATGGCCGCAAAAGCCAAAGGCGCGAACTACATCAGAATCGTCAAACCCGGACGCTATTTCGCGCTCGAAGCCTGCAAACGCGGAGCCAAGGCACGGATTTCACAGCTGTCCCTGACAACGGCTGATAAAACCGTCGCGCAGAACACACGCAGCCGTCTCTTGGTCTTATTGGATTCCAATGCACCCGATATTGTGGTGGGTCAATATAACCAGCACAAGTTACGTATGGCAGAATGCTGTCAAGGTGACAGCAAGTATGAACGTCTTTATGAATCCCGCATCAAGACCGAAAAAACGAACGCGAGCCGCCTCAAGGCTCATCTGCTCCCTTTTTGCGAGGAGAACCGGATCCACGATATTCGCGACCTTTACCGCAGGGAAATCATCGGAAAATACATCATATACTTGCAAGAAACCGTAAAGGGAATCGACACGGCCAAGGCAGTCATCAAAACCACAAAAGCATTCCTGAACTGGTATGATTCGACCCAAAAATCATCTCTGATAGACCGCAATTACATTGAAGCTTTCGCTAATTACAGCAGAAAGCTCGGCTATAAGCAAAGAACGACCAAGCCATTTTTGTCCGATGAACAATGCAGGCAGATTCTCGCGACCAAAATTGTCGATTCCGAATTGTACGCAATGATTGTCTCTCATCTTGTCGGAGGTTTGCGCGATATCGAGGTTCAAGGACTCCGCTGGCGCGATCTTAACGCGAAAGAAGGATGGGTCAAGGTGGTTAATTCTAAGGGCAGCGTAGCTCGTTATGCGCAGTTTCCCAAGGTAATGCAAGAGGCGTTCTCGGCAATCCAAAGAACCCGATTGCACAACACCCTTGGAAACGATTACGTCTTTACCCAGTCTTCTTATGGAGTCCGAAACGATAAAATCAAGATGTTCATCTGTAAGATTGTAGGCGTCTCCGGTCGTGATTATGGCAGCAACTGTCTTCGTCGTACAGGATGTGCTACCATAAATTACGAATGTCCAGGGCTCGGCGACAAGCAGTTAGGACACGCCGTCAATAGTCGAGTGACAGAGATGCATTACAGTAACCCTCGCGATTTCAGGAACATAAATCGTTTTTGGGATGATTTATGGGCTAGTGTCAAAGCTGAAGGATTGCACCTGGTTAATCTGTCGGATGACCTGACAAATGTCATTAGTATTCGTGCATAAATAAGAACAGCGTCCCCATTCAAGGGGACGCTTGTTACGCTTAAATCGAATTTACAGCATCGACAACGCTTTTTTCCGTCGTATGGCAGTAGATATCGAGTGTCGTACTGACCTGGGCGTGACGCATCGCCTGCGAGACGGTACGAACATCTATGCCAGAACGAAGCAAATTGGTGGCAAAACTATGCCTTATCTTGTGATACCCAATGCGACCTGGTTTACTCAAACCAGCACTCATCACAACAACCTTAAGCATCGGAATCAGTTCGCAACTTGTCTGGGGCATCACCGACGGAGGAAATATCCGGCCAGAGGATTCTTCAGTCTTAACAGCAACAATCAAGGCTCGCAGCTTTTCAGATATGGGCATCGTCGCAAACTTGTCCATTTTTCCAACCAGTGAGAAATAAGACAAGTCCGGCGACAAGTCCTCCCAGCGCATGGTCAAAGCCTCTCTGCACCGCAAACCCGAATACGCCATAAAGCCTATAAACAATCTATATAAAGGCGTCGGTGAAGCTGCGAGAATCGATTCAAGCTGATCAACAGTCCAAAATTCCTTTTCCACTTGCGGCGGCATCGGTTTAAGCTTGACCTTACGCCACGGCTCGAAATCCAACAACTCATAATGGTCAACGCACCAAGCCATCCACGCCCTCAGAGCCTTATAACGCTCACGCAGGGTCTTTCGGCGATCCTCCGTAAAGGATTCGACTAGTCTTGTCAAGACCTCAGGCGTAATCGCCCGCAATGATCCCACCTTGTTATCGGCCAGAAACTGCCAGCAAGGCTTAAGTCGATACGAATAAGTCACATAGGTAATCTCCTTATGCGCAAGATGAATGTAGGCCAAGTAATCGGCTTCCGCCTTTTCGAGCAGAACATCCATCTCCGCTCGGCGAACCATCGGAGGCAACATATCAGCCGCCTCCATCCTCCTCAGCCATGCCTGAGCGACCGATTTACTTGTCGTATGCAACGAAAGGCAATGTAGCACTTTGGTGTTGAAGTAGCCCCAAGTGTTTAAAATTTTAAACAGAAGGCGTTTTTAATCGTCTTTTTAGCCCCGAAAAGCTATCGACTTATCCACAACACGAAAGTCATACTTTCCCGCTGGGGGATGTCGTTCTTTATTCATTTGTTCGCATTTCGACACACAGTCTTTCAACAGTCGTGGGCATTAGAAGGCGTTTGTGTGTTTGATTGGTCAATATGTCATAAACAAACGAAAAAGGGGCTACAAGCCCCTTTTTGGTCGCAGGGCGACCATTCGCATAGATGGCGACAGAAAAAAGCCCTTTGGGGCTATAATTGGAGAATGAACCACACGCAGTTATAAAATCGTGAATGGGTCAAAATGAAATTTTGACATTATGATACAAATACTTTTATTCTATAAAAGAAACTCTCTTAATTATTAATTAAAATTATTTGTATTCTTATGTCAAAAATATGGGCGATTTTTGAGCATTTACGAGCCCTAAACTTACCATTGGGATAAAAGATAGAACGCCCTAAAAAATCCCCTTCTAGCGTGGTTTACTGCCCACAAGAATTTCTGATTAGACTCTAAATTAAGGGAGCCAACAAGCGTTTACTTGTTGGCTAACAATTGCCCCGGGCATAGCAGCTCCGTGACATTTTATCCTGTAAAAGTTAATAAATAAAAAAGCCCAGTTTGGAAAGGAAACTGGGAAACCCGGGGTGGGCGAAACGAGATGTAACCCGTCAGACCCTTCATGGAATTCCCTTTCGGGCCCATGCGTCGCACCGTTATTTTTCAAACGGCTCTCCACATTAAAAATATACTTTCTTTTGCGCAAAAAGTCAAAAAAAAGCCCCAGTATGTACTCATGATCCGGCATCTGAACCGGTATGTCACCTACTGGAGCCAAATATCAGTAACCTCTCTACGACCCTGAATCACCATCAGGCGTGTGTTTGCTGATATCTTTGACAAAAGACATTATTCCTATATGCGTGTCAAGAAAAAAAACAGCAAATTACAGGCAATGTAGCACTTTGGTGTTGAAGTAGCCCCAAGTGTTTAAAATTTTAAACAGAAGGCGTTTTTAATCGTCTTTTTAGCCCCGAAAAGCTATCGACTTATCCACAACACGAAAGTCATACTTTC
>JAEEGG010004857.1_pt1 | contig 32435 bp, 19 predicted proteins | sample 9134161 | NCBI WGS metagenome assembly JAEEGG01 (sample SAMN16246543, study PRJNA631951) | gut metagenome | biome: gut microbiome; feature: rumen; material: CR-attached | host: Bos | place: Iran: Karaj | collected 2018-10 | reverse complement strand
GGATACGGCACCGAAAACCATCTGCAGGCTATCAGCATCTTGGATACATATATAGGTTGGATCTACGACCAGCTGGGGCTTAAAGGACTTTCCGACGACACCCTGTTCATCGTGACTGCCGACCACGGTGGGATCGAGAAGGATCATGGCGGAAATACTGACGCCGAAAGATATGTGTTCCTCGGGATAACCGGAAAGACAGTCGCCGACGGCACCATCATAGATGCCGAGGCCCGCGATATCGCGGCGATTGCCGCCTACGCTCTCGGGCTCGAATGCCCCGAAACCTGGACCGGCCACGTGCCCGCCGGAGTATTCAAGGACGTCACTTCGGTCAGCGAACGAAAGGAAATGGATGTGCCAGGCACCGAATATCGCCAGCATCAGACCGTACCTACCCCTGCCGTCAGCAGCATGCAGAGCCTTCTTGCAGGGCACAATGTAATCGCCTACCTCCCCTTCGACGGAAACATCGACGATGCTTTCGGCAAGGTGCAGACCACGAAGTCGGGAACACTCCAGTACAACGATGCATACTTCGGAAAAGGCGTGGCGCTGAACAATGGCTACGTAACTCTGAAAGACGTGAAGGTCGGCACAGGTTCCTTCTCCGTGGCCTTCTGGCTCAAGGGCTCCGTGGTAACTCCTGACAAGGCTGATCCTGGACTGATTTCCAACAAGGATTGGGAAGAGGGTGTTTACAAAGGATTCATCCTGTCGTACAGAGGGACCAAGGACATCAAGTTCAACGTCGGCGACGGCGGCAATAACAGGATGGATTACGTGCGTTATCTCCCGAACAACTACGACGAAGGCTGGATGCACGTCATCTTGACCGTCGACCGCGAGAATCGCAAAGTAAGGATCTACTACGACTTCGAGTTCGAAGGAGAAGATGCCGAGATTCCTGCTTCGCTCGCAAGCACTTCGTTCGACTCCCTGTCGCTCAATATCGGCCAGGACGGCACCGGTGCGCTGGCATACAAGCTCCCGGCCCAGATGGACGAGTTCATAATGACTTCCGACGTGCTGAGCGAGAGCGATATTGCCGCCCTCAAAGCCCACTACACTTCCAAGTAATCAGTTTGAAAGCTACAAAAATAAATCCCGGCTCGTCCTGAGCCGGGATTTATTTATATGGGTAAGCGGTTTTAGTTCTGGTAGCATCCGGGCCATGAGGTGGCGCCGCGGTCTTTGCCCTTGATGTCCTTACCGAGGGCTCCTATGCTGTTAAGCCAGGCATAGAAGTCGGCGTCTGCATCCTGGATCTGGGTGTTCACGTCGGCGGTGGCAGCAAGCATATTGCTGTTGGTGCCGGTGAGGGTACCGTTCCAAATCATCGGAGCATTCCAGCCGCCGAAGCTGGCAGAGGTGGCATAATAGTCGTGACCGGAGCCGGTGTCTTCCGTCCAGTTCGTCCTGTCGTCGCCTTCCTTGGAAATCTTGCTGTACCAGCAGTAAACAGGAAGCTTTGGACCTCCGGCCGATATTTTTGTAGTTCCGTCAACCATAATATCTCCGTTGACCCAGAAACTGTTACCGACCGGATCGAGCGAGCAAAGGATGGTGTTGAGCAGATAGTAATTACCGGTGTTCTGGAACTTGATGACGCCCCAGTTGTTCTTCCTTCCTGCTCCGGTCTCAGGAGCACGATAATTGTCGCCGACGATGGTAGTATTTGCGAGGATGAGCGTGCTGCTTGTGTTGTCCATACCGATCCATGAAATGTCATCGGAGTTACGACCACCATAATTGTCATGGAAGGAACAGTTGTTGAAGGCAAAGGTGCTTCCGGCCAAAGTGGCGAAGACAGTTCCCCTCAAGCCGCCATATCTGCCTGCATCGTTGCTTACTCCGGAAGTGTTCTCCTTGAATTCGCAGGCGTTGAAATAATACTTGACGTCACCTACGCGGCAATTGACGATAGCAGCGCAAGGGCTGTTATTGGAATTCTCGCGGTTTGTCCAGTTGCCGTCAAACACACATCCGTTAAAGTACCCTTCTCCACCTTCCTGCTGGATACGGAGGATGCCTCCGGAATAGGTGTTTGTCCCGATATAATTGTAATTCTCTTTGAACAGCACATCAGTACAGCTTACCTTCACACCAGACCCCGTCGCATAAATGGCGGCACCGGCAGCATTTGTATTATGGGCACCATCAGCATGATTACCCTGGAACTTGCCACCTGTGAATGTGGTATTGGCATTGCCGCTTTCAATCATTACAGCGCCGCCTTTCGCATCACACCAGTTGTCGATAAAATCGCAATCCGTGAAAGTGGTGGTGACGCTGGTGCCGTTGACGCAGATGGCTCCGCCCTGAACGGTGGAGTGGTTCCGGATAAAGTCGCAATCGTTGAAAGATACGACCCCACTGCCGGTAACATAAGCGGCTGCACCGTATTCGCCGGCGTCGTTGTTGTCTTTGAACGTAACCCTTGTCGCTGTGAACGTATTACAATTCTGCACATAAATGGCATTCTTGGTGAAACCCTTGGCCTCGCTGTCAGAGATGTTTACAACCGCACTGGCATTGTTGACGTGCACAATTCCGCCGGCACAGGTGCCGTTGGAGAACGAGCAGTTAGTAATATTCAAAGTGGCGGAGTTGAACAGGGAAATCGCCCCACCATTGCCTGATGTACTGTTGTTCCTGAAATAGCAGTGATCCAGATTCACCTCCTTTGCGCTGTTGTTGATACGGATGACTGAGGCGTTGGAGGCGCCGTTAGTGCCAGTGAATTTTACATTCTTTACGGTGATATACGAGTTTTGCTGAGGCCACAGCACGCCGGCCGTAGTGCCTTCGAGTGCAGTCCTTCCAAGGAATGTCGTGGTGTCCGTAGGAGTTACGGTTCCTTCCAGCGTAAAAGCGACATTGCCGTGATCAGGATAATTCAGCACAAGGTAATCGTCGCCGAAGGAGAACTCGTCGGCCGAGAAATGGAAGGTGGCACCTTTCAGGAGGAAGTGGTTGTCCTGGTTTGTGACAAAGGCCTTGAACTCAGCGGTTCCCATGGCATTGGTCCAGCTCTGACCAGCCCTGGAACCGGCTCCGGAGGGAGTAACATAGAACTGTCCTGCATGAGATTCAATATCGGACAACTTTATAATAGTACCGGAAGCCGTAGTATAGCTGCCGTTGTAGAAGAACGGTGTGCCCTGGTTATCCCCCTTAAAGAGACCGACACGGAATCCATCGCTGAGAGTGACGCCGGGAAGAACCGGGATGTAATAGTTGCCTGTGCCGGAAACGGTCACGCTGACCGTAACACCCGTGTCGGTCGCGGTCCCGGTAGTAAGGACTCCGCTGCCGTTGATGTTTACTGGAAGTAATCCGGATATGGCTTGAGCAGTACCTGTGTCTTTGCCTCCCATTACCTGAATCTTGGTAACTTCGCTATCGGTCACGCCAACCTTAAGCAGGCAGGCCACATTCTTGAATGCCAGCGTTGTGCTCCAGGTGTCGCCGTTCTTGACGGCCTTTGCCACGCAGATGTCGTTGGCGGCGAAGGATCCGTCCGTGCGAGATCCATTGAAATGGACATGCACGTTACCTTCGTCGTAAGAACCGCCTGCAGACGCAGGATATACGGCATAGAGTTCGGTGATTCCTTCCGCGACCTCCACGGTGAACGTGGTGCTGGATCCGGAAGAAGATGCAGCAGCCGTCGTGGCGCCGCCGGCCCAGACGAACTTGACTTCGTCTCCGGACGCCCAGGATACCACCTGGTCGTTAGCGTCGATCGTGGTCTTGGTGGGAAGACTGGCGGTGAATACGACAGTGTTGGGATCGATCGGAGCGGGTTGCTCCTTGTTGTTTTCTTTTTCGCAGGCGACGGATACGAACGCCAGCGCAAGCGATGCAAATATTACTAGTTTTCTCATAATAAGAACTGTTTATTCGAACAAATCAAACGTAGTATAATCTTCATGTGTGGAAAGGTCGAACAATTCATTCATTACCAATACCGAAGTCGCTATGACACGCTCCAGGCCGACACTCATGGTGAGAGCCCTGGGAGCAGCGTAAGGTTTTTGTGCGTGTGGTGCAGTTTTCATACTCAGTCTAATAAACTAATTGCAATATAGTTCTCGCGGGTGGCAGTAGTCTCGGAGCCGGTCAGCACCGAGGCAGCGCAGTTAAACTCGATCACCTCGAGAACGGGCGCCGTGTACTGCGGATCTTGTGAATTGTAAAACATATTGTTTTAGTGTTATAATCATTGCAAATGAACTCACTCAATCCCGTAATTACTACAAGGATTCTTCCTTTGTTTGCATCTTTCTTGCATATCAGTTCCCCCATACAACAGCAGAGGCCAGCTCCTGGGAGCTGGCCTCTAAGATGCCCGACCAGGTCGGGCAATACAAAAGGGAGGAATTACATCATTCCGCCTTCAGGCATTGCAGGCACTGCCGGTGCGGGTTCGGGGATGTCCACGATGCCGCATTCGGTGGTGAGGAACATACCTGCCACGGAAGCAGCATTTTCGAGAGCGACGCGCACGACCTTGGTAGGATCGATGACACCGGCCTCGTACATGTTCACATATTCGCCGGTACGGGCATTGTATCCGAAGTCGCCCTTGGCTTCCTTGATCTTGTTGATGATGACGGATGCATCCACGCCTGCGTTGGTAGCGATCTGGCGGAGAGGCTCCTCGATTGCCTTGGCAACGATGTGGATACCGGTGGTCTCGTCTTCGTTCTCACCCTTCAGACCCTCGAGGGCTGCGGCTGCGCGGATGTAGGCCACGCCGCCTCCGGGGAGATATCCCTCTTCGACAGCAGCACGGGTTGCATTCAGAGCATCCTCCACGCGGTCCTTCTTCTCCTTCATCTCGACCTCGGTGGTAGCACCCACATAGAGCACTGCTACGCCGCCGGCGAGTTTGCCCAGACGCTCCTGGAGCTTCTCGCGGTCGTAGTCGGAGGTTGTGGTGGAAATCTGCTTGCGGATGAGGTCGGCACGCTCCTGGATGGCAGCGGCATCGCCCTTTCCGCCGACGATGGTGGTGTTCTCCTTGGTGATGGTCACCTTCTCGGCCTTACCGAGCATATCGGGAGTTGCGTTCTCGAGGGTGAATCCGCGCTCCTCGCTGATGACGGTAGCACCGGTGAGGATGGCAATATCCTGGAGCATCTCCTTGCGCCTGTCACCGAAGCCGGGAGCCTTGACGGCCGCGACCTTGAGGGATCCGCGGAGCTTGTTGACCACGAGGGTGGTAAGAGCTTCGCCGTCCACATCTTCCGCAATGATGAGCAGTTCCCTGCCTTCGCGGGCGATGGGTTCGAGGATGGGGAGAAGGTCCTTCATGGTAGATACCTTCTTGTCGGTGATGAGGATGGAAGGATTGCTGAGCTCGGCCTCCATCTTGTCGCCGTTGGTCATGAAGTAGGGAGAAACGTAACCGCGGTCGAACTGCATACCTTCGACGACCTTGACCTCGGTCTCGGTGCCCTTGGCTTCTTCGACGGTGATTACGCCATCCTTCTTGACCTTGCTCATTGCATCTGCGATGAGTTTGCCGATGTAACCGTCGTTGTTGGCAGATACGGTACCCACCTGTTCGACCTTGGAATAGTCGTCACCTACGGCCTGGCTCTGCTTCTTCAGCTCGGCGACCACGGTCTCGACTGCCTTGTCGATACCACGCTTGAGGTCCATGGGGTTGGCACCTGCGGTAACGTTCTTGATACCCACGTTGATGATGGCCTGGGCCAGCACGGTAGCGGTAGTGGTACCGTCACCGGCCTGCTCGTTGGTCTTGGAAGCAACTTCCTTGACCATCTGGGCGCCCATGTTCTCGTATTTGTCCTTGAGTTCGACTTCCTTTGCTACGGTGACACCGTCCTTGGTAACGTGAGGAGCACCGAATTTCTTATCGATTACCACGTTGCGGCCTTTAGGACCGAGGGTAACTTTGACTGCGTTTGCAAGCTGGTCTGCTCCCTCTTTCATCTTGGAGCGGACGTCGGCATTGAATTTTATCTCTTTTGCCATGATTAAAGAATTGCTAAAATGTCAGACTGTTTCACGATGAGGTACTTTACGTCGTCGACGGTAACCTCGGTACCGGCATACTTGCCATAAAGGACAACGTCGCCGACCTTCACCTCCATAGGCTCGTCCTTCTTGCCGGGGCCGGCAGCTACAACCTTACCCTGCTGGGGTTTCTCTTTCGCCGTGTCGGGAATGAATATTCCGGATGCCGTCTTGGTCTGGGCCTCCTGAGGCTCGATCAGAACTCTGTCTGCTAATGGTTTGATCATGATTCTATAGTGTTTTAGTATAATTCAAAAGCGCTCCGGAAAACCCCGGAACGCTTTACTATCAATCAATGTGTGTGCCAGTGACAATTTGTCAATACTTGTTCAGGGGCACGCCGGCGGTCATCTGATGGACGGCCTTGGCGACGTTCTCGAGAACCTTGGCGTGGGCATCGAGCTCATCGAGCTGGGCAGGAGTCGGGGTGTCGCTCTTCTTGAGGGAGAGGACGCCGATGTGTGCCTCGCAGGATGAGAGCACGGTATCGATAAGTCCTACGATATCCGCCATATCCTTCTCGACGAAGCCACGGGAGGTAACGGCAGGGGTGCCGATACGTACGCCGCTGGTCTGGAACGGGCTGCGGGTATCGAAAGGAACCATATTCTTATTCAGGGTGATGTCCGCCTTCTCGAGCTCCTTCTCGGCTATGCGTCCGGTAAGCTCGGGGAACTTGCCGCGGAGGTCGATGAGCATAAGGTGGTTGTCGGTTCCGCCGCTGACCACTTTATATCCGCGGGCGATGAATGCCTCGCACATCGCGGCAGCGTTGGCGACCACCTGCTTCTGGTACTGCACGTACTCAGGCTGAAGAGCTTCGAAGAAAGCCACGGCCTTTGCGGCGATCACGTGTTCGAGCGGGCCACCCTGCACGCCGGGGAAGACGGTGCTGTCCAGCACGGCGCTCATCATCTTGACCTCTCCCTTAGGAGTGGTACGCCCCTGAGGATCGGGGAAGTCTTCGCCCATCAGGATGATACCTCCGCGGGGACCGCGCAGGGTCTTATGGGTGGTGGAGGTCACTATATGTGCGTACTTGACAGGATTCTCGAGGAGTCCGGCGGCGATGAGGCCTGCGGTATGGGCCATATCTATCCAGAGGATGGCTCCTACCTTATCTGCTATCGCGCGCATACGTGCGTAATCCCATTCGCGGGAGTATGCAGATGCTCCGCCGATGATAAGTTTAGGCTTGCATTCGAGGGCCTTGCGCTCCATTTCGTCGTAATCCACGCGGCCGGTCTCGGGATTCAGGCCGTAAGCCACCGGATGGTAGAGTATGCCGCTGGCATTGACGGGAGATCCGTGGGTAAGGTGTCCGCCCATCGAGAGGTCGAGGCCCATGAAGGTGTCCCCGGGTTTGAGGACAGCCATCGTGACGGCCATGTTTGCCTGTGCGCCGGAATGGGGCTGCACGTTTGCCCAGCAGGCACCGTAGATCTGCTTGAGGCGGTCTATGGCCAGTTGTTCGATCTGGTCCACAACCCCGCAACCACCATAGTAGCGCTTGCCGGGATAGCCTTCGGCATACTTGTTAGTACAGATGGAGCCCATGGCCTGCAGGACCTCGTCGGTAACGTAGTTCTCCGACGCAATGAGTTCCAGGCCGTTCTGCTGACGGGTGCGCTCCTTGCGGATCAGGTCGAAAATTTGAAGATCTTCTTTCATATGTTATTTGACGTTAAACTTCACGGAAGTACGGATATCGTCGGAAGCTGAACCCACGTGGGCGACGAACTCGCCGGGCTCCAGCACCCACTTGTGGGCGTCGGCATCGAAGAAGCTCAGGGCCTCGTCCGTAATGTCGAATGTAAGTTTGGCGGACTCTCCAGGCTGCAGGAACACTTTCTTGAATCCCTTGAGCTCTTTGGCAGGGCGCGCGACGCTGGCCTCGGTGTCGCTGATGTAGAGCTGCACGACCTCGGCACCCGCCACTTTGCCGCTGTTCTTTACGCTGACGCTGAGCTTGCGGCCCTTGACGGAAGCCTCCCCATATTCGAAGCTGGTATAGCTCAGGCCGTGCCCGAAAGCGAACAAAGGCTTGACGTTCTTGGTATCGTACCAGCGATAGCCCACGAAGACACCCTCGCTGTAGTATTCGTCGATGATATTCTCACCTTCGCGCTGTATGCCGGGATACTGCTCCTCGTTGAATATGGGACCGTCGGACATTTCCACGGGGAAGGTGAAAGGAAGTTTGCCGGAAGGATTCACGTCCCCGCTGAGCACGTCGGCGATGGCAGAGCCAGCCTCGCTGCCGAGGAACCAGGCCTGCACGACGGCAGGGACCTTGTCGATCCAGGGCATGGCGACCGCGTTGCCGGAGACGTTGACGTAAACCAGCTTCTTGCCGGTTGCAGCCAGGGCCTCAATCAGCTCGTCCTGGCCATAGGGAAGGCCGTACTCGGTACGGTCGGCACCTTCGCAGTCCTGATTCTTGTTCTTGTTGAGTCCGCCCACCACGATGATATAGTCGGCATCCTGCGAAGCGGCAACCGCATCGGCCACCATACGGGCAGGGGTCCTGTCCTCACTGAGGTCGAACTTTGCGGAAACACCGTCCTGTTCACGGGCGGGGCCGCTGGAATAACCGCGCTCGAACACAACCTCGACGTCGGCGAAACGGGCCTTGATGCCATCCAGCGGGGAAATCTCATACTTCGCCTTGAGCGAAGATGAACCACCTCCGACGGTAAGCATCTTGACGGCATTCTCGCCCACCACCAGTATCTTGCGGGCGTCCTTGATGGGAAGGACGTTGGAATCATTCTTCAGGAGCACTATTCCACCGGCGGCTATCTTCCTCGCGGCGGCGCTGTGGTCGGGGCAGACGAACCTGCCGTGGCCCCGGCCCTCGGCAAGATTGGTGCGGAACTGCAGGCGGAGCAGGCGGCGCACTTTGTCGTCGAGTTCCTCGGTGCCGTACTTGCCGGACTTGATGCCGTCGAGGTAGGGCTTGGCCAGGAAATAGTTGTCGTATGCATTGGTGGCGCCCATGGTAAGACCGTCGGTCCAGGTGCCGTATTCGAGGTCAAGCCCGTAACGGACCGCCTCGTCGGTATCGTGGCATCCGCCCCAGTCGCTGATAACGACGCCGTCGAAGCCCCACTCACCCTTGAGTATGTCCATAAGGATGCGCTCGTTGTGGCAGAGGTGCTGGTTATTGTAGAGGTTGTATGCACCCATCACGGTCCAGGCGCCACCCTCCTGCACCGCAGCCTTGAATGCGGGCAGATAGATTTCGTAGAGGGTGCGGTCGTCCAGGTTCACGTTCACGGTGTGGCGGTGGATCTCGTCGTTGTTCAGCGCGAAGTGCTTCACGCACACGGCGACATCGTTGCTCTGTACGCCCTGCACATAGGGAACGACCATCTTTGAGGAAAGATAGGGATCCTCACCCATATACTCGAAATTACGTCCACCGAACGGATGACGGTAGATGTTGACCCCGGGGCCGAGGAGCACGGTCTTGTTGCGGTAGAGAGCTTCCTCGCCTATGCTCTCGCCGTAAAGACGGGAGAGTTCGGTATCCCAGGTTGCGGAAAGGCAGGTAAGCGCAGGATAGGCAGTGCAGGAGTCATTTGTCCAGCCGGCCTGTTTCCATTGATCCCAGGCAACCTCAGGGCGTATGCCGTGAGGGCCGTCGGTGCACCATATTTCAGGAATCCCCAGACGCGGCACGCCGGGAGAGCTGAATTTGCTCTGGGCGTGCACCATCGCTATCTTTTCTTCCAGTGTGAGTTGCGGAAGAAGTTCGTCAATCTTTTTCTCAATATCCGGAGCCTTGGTTGAGCAGGCTGCTGCCAGCACGAGAGTAGCTAAAAGAATCAAGACTTTTCTCATAGCTACAAAGATAGCAATTTTTGGGGACTTCAGTTTGAAATGTCAACAATTACTGCATCCTGTACTCCGCCACAACCGGCCAATGGTCCGAAAGGTACTCCACTTCCGAGTAAGTGGCCGTAGGTATCGTGTAAGATTTCACGGACGGGAAACCCTTGAAGAACTGGAAATCTATGGTAGCGACACTTCCGTTCTCCCAGTCCCAGTCGTTATAGGTGCGGCCGGTGGAGCCGCCGGGGCATTCGTCTCTTGAAAAATAGCCATAGGTACCGTCTTTCCACTCGTCGAAGATTGGCTCGTGACAAGAAGTATTCATATCCCCCATAAAGAGCAACCACCCGTCATTGGAAGGATTGTAGTGACCGTTGATCCAGGTTTTTATGACGCCCATCTCCTCCTGGCGGAGAGCTATCACCTCATCCGAGCCAGGAGTGCCGTTGTTTTTTGTCCGGTAGCTCAGATGGACGTCCATCACCAGCATCTTCTGGCCCATATAAGTACATTTCATCCAGGTACAACTGCGATAGGAGTTCTGGCTGGAAGACTTGGAAGGAGTCGTCGGGGCTCCCGGAGTGAGCCAGAAAGTACCTGAACTAAGGACCGATATCTCGCCGATGTTATAAAGGATGACCTCGTTCGATCTTTCTGCGCCCTGAATCTGCTGCCAGAAGCTAAGGGAAGTATTGTCATAGATGGCGGCATATCCCGAACAGTTGTTGACAAGATAGCTGCGCTGGTCCGGCTCGCATTCCTGCATACAGATTATCTGCGGTTTGCGGTCATTGATGAATGCGGCCATGCCGCCCCGGCGGGCGGTCCAGGCGTGATCGCCAGTGTCGCCCATGTTCGAAGAACGGATGTTCCAGGTGACAGCTTTGAGCAGAGATTCGGCTCCTTCCCCTGCCTGATAGGCCCCCGGCCACCAATGTGCGCCGTCGCTGCCGCGGTCCACGCCGCGGAAGTCATAGCGGATGTCGGGCGTATCTATCCAGTTGACATAGGCCTCGTTGATGGCGGTCAGACGGCTGATGAAATCCGAAGCCGTGATCATCGAAGGAGCACTTCCACCGATGGTCCCGCTCCACTGCCATAAACCTCCGGCCCAGGAAAGGCCGTCGAAACTGGAAGCAGTACGGCCGCTCACGTTGCCTCCGCTGTTGGTCAGGGCCACGTTTGTCACTTTGCTGTACTGATTATAACGCATATCCACCGTCTCCGTTCCGGCATCTCCGTACACGGCAGCAACACCGGCCACGGTAGGGACGATAATGTTGTTTATGAGATACAAAGGCGTGCTTCCGCCGAAATTGATAAGGCCATTGCCATCGGGCAGCGGAGTAAAGGAAAGGCCGTCGCTGCTGTACTGCGGATTGCCTATTATGGTACTGTTGCTTATGCTGAATGCGGAAGGATTTCCGTAAATGGCGATCCAGGAAGGCTTGTTGCCGCTTTGTCTTCCCGCATCCGTACTGGTGGTATAGGAATTCCGTATGGAGGAGTTGTTGATATGCAGACGATTCAAACCATCCGTAGCCATTACCGCGCCCCATTCTTTGGTGATGTAATTACCATCGAAGGAGCAGCGGTCGATATAGATGTCGGGTTTGCCGCTACTTGCCGAATAGATGGCACCGCCATTACCGGAAAAGTTGTCGATGAACCTGGCCTTCCAGATGGAGACCCGCAGGTTGCTCGCGCCCTCGTTTACGCTCGAATTACCCTCGATCTGAATAGCGCCGCCGGTCAGGACACTAGAGGCGTGATCGGCGTAGTTGCGCTCGAAAAGCGTCCCTGTACCGTTCCATTCGGTGATGGCGAGTTTTCCTGTGTGAGAGGCAAGGATGGCGCCGCCGCAGTTGGAATGGCAACCGATGAAGGAGCCGCCTTTGATGGTCAGCTCACCCATAGCGACCTTCCTGGTGAGGATTGCACCGCCCCAGCCGCTGGAGGAGTAGCAGCCATTGAAACTGCAGTTCTCGAAGATCATGTTTCCGGTCGTCTTTCCAAATACGGAGCCTCCGAACCGCCTGGAGTGGTCGCCTGTAATGGTACAGTTCCTCATTGTGCAGTAGGTCTTGCTGACCATATAGAGCGTGCCGCCACCGCCTTCCCCGCTGTTGCCTCGGGCATAGTTGGGGTCGCCGGATTCGTTTCCGCCGAAGCTGCAGTCATAAAAATATGTACCGGTACTATTGCCATAGCTGTAGACGGCACCGCCGCTATATGCTTCGTTGCCTTTGAATATGGCATTCCTCACGCTGACGTTCCTTTCGCTGGAGGTGCTTCCTGTCTCCGCCCATATTGCGCCGCCGCCGTCATCAGCGCTGTCGGCCGTTACCTTGTTGCCAAGGAAACTGGTGCAGTGGATATCGTCGTAGACACGGACCCTCAATCCGCGTTCGTCACAGATAGCACCTCCGCAATTATTCGCCACATTATTCTGGAAGGTACCGCCCAGGATGTCAAGGACTCCGGAAGAAACGTGATGGATAGCGCCGCCGTACTTAGCCTTGTTACCGTCCCCTTCGTCAGGGCCGCCGATGATACAATCGGTGAACGTCGCACTGCTCTGCACATAAGCTGCACCACCGCCGCGAGTGAGCGCGGAACCGCCATTGGCGGAGAAGGTAGATCCTGTAATCTGGACAGCCCCGGTTGAAACTATGTTAAGGGCACCGCCCCTCCAGGCCATATTGCCGGAGAAGGAGCAGTTTTCAATGGTGCAATTGCTTTCTTCAGTGATGTTGACAGCGCCGCCATAACCCTCGCCGGACGACCTTTCGCAATCATCGTTGAATGCCGAGTTGTTCGTGAATACGCAATCCGTGAATGAGCTGGTGGCCGCACTGTTCTGATGGACGGCTCCGCCATTCTTGACCAGGGAGGCGTTGCCATCGAAAGAGCAGGAGACAAAGCTGGCGTTGCTGCTTCCGGAAATGTAAACCGCACCGGCGTTGTTCGCATTGGCCACATTGTTATTGAATCCGCAATTCTCAAGCGTCACATCGGTATCGCGTATGCTCAGTGCCGCGGCCGCCGGAGCCTCATTGTCGGAGAATACTACATGGTCGGCCGTGAAAGAGCCCACACCATTGAGGCGGATGCCGGCTCCCCTGTTGCCGTTGGCGGCGTGAGCGTTCTCACTCACGTCACAGTAACTCATCGTGATGCTGACATCCGGGCCGACGGCATCCAGGGCAGCAGCCACCTTAGGGGTGTTCCCGGAGGATTCGATTTCTTCTTCATCATCACTGACGAGTCCATTTACGAAGTTGACACCCTCGAAAGTGACGTTGATTTTATTTCTCAGTATCAGGGCTGCGTGGGCATTGGCGCCTGAGAAGCAGGCCCTGTTGTCCGCGGCGGAGAGATCCTGCGTGCCTCCGGCTGCAGGGTAACCGCCCTTGAAGGTGATGGCAAGCGGTGCTGTCCCGTCGAAGGACAGGAGAGGCGTTCCGCCAAAGTCGTACATACCCGCGCCCAGATGGAAGACTGCGCCGTCGATGGCGGCAAGCTTGGCATCGTTGACCGCCTCTGCGCCAGCCGCATCGGAAAGGTGGAGTTTCTTCCACATCTGCTCGGCGCTGCAGGCATTTTCCCAGCTCATACCGTTCTTATTGCCGGCGCCGCTCACCGTAACATAATAATTTCCCTCGGCCTCGACAGTGCCCATCGAGAGAATCGTGTTGGCAGCGGTAGTGATATTTCTGTTGAGATAATACGTCCCCGAAACTGCTTCACCCTTGTAATAAGTCAGCAGCAGGCCCTTGGAATGGTTGATGCCGGGGGCGACAGAAATATAATAAGTGCCGCCGCTTGCACTGGGGAATGTCGTCGTGATGCTGGATACGCCATTCTCCAGCGCGCCGGCAACCGGGACATCTCCCGAGCAGGCTACGGAAAGGGTTCCGCCAAGACCGGCTCCGCTGACGCTCGAGACGACGACCTTGGTAATATCCGCAGGTATCGTGAAACTGATGAAACCGTTGACGTTTTTGAACGACATGCTGTGGTTGGAACCGACTTTGGCTACGGCGATATTTCCGGCGCCGAAAGCGCCGGTCTGTTCCGCCGGAATGCTGACTTTGACCGTCGTCCCGTCTACGGACGAATAGCGTGCGGCGGGATAAACGGCATAGACAGCCGTCTTACCTTTGGGGATCAGACCTTTGAAATTGCCGGTGGAAGTACCTGCACCGCCATCGAGCGTGAAGTTGCTCACGGAATTGTCGCTGCAGATCACCTTTATCTCATCGCCTTCTGCCCAAAGCGTGACACCATTGTCAATCGTAGTCTTGGTCCGCTCGCTTTCACCTATGATAGTCTCCGTTGCGTACCCGGGATCGATAATTTTATCCTCTTTTTCACAGGATAATAATGCGACTGCACACGCGGTGCATACGAATATTCCAACAAACTTTTTCATGTCGTCAAACCTTAGTTATTTCTATCAGTGTTACGGAGTTAGACTCCATGGTGTATACCGTTGAAGGATCAGCCTTGCGGTCCATGCCCTTGCTGTCGGTTATCCGCAGGCCTGTCACCCGCCAGCCATCCGGCAGGTCCAGCTTTATCTCACGGGGCGTATCGTGGCTGTCGTCCTCGTGATACCTCGCTACCAGGAGACGGATTTTCGTCCCATCCCCGGAAACGGCGGCGCAGGTGTAGATATTACCTGTGTCGCAGCTTGATTCTATCTGCGTACCATACTCCGCGAGTTCCGCCCAATAATACAGGGCCCAGTATGGCGGACGGATGTCATAGATGGTGGGCGTCCAGGGGCCGCACCAGCTGGTATTCGGGCGGAAGTCATAGTACATCAGCATATCCACCGGAGCATTTTGGCACTCACACATTACCGCGGCTACGAAAGCGGCCGCTTTCACGGTGGGCCTGACCCTGTGGCTGTAGCGGTCCGGCTCGTCCCATCTTCGGTTATAATTCCATTCGTCGAGAATGGACTCGGTCTTCTCGAAACCTTTGGAATCGAGCATTTCACGGATGATACGCACATCCTCGACAATACGCGCCGGTTTGCGATGATACATATGGTGCGAAAAGAAGTCCAGGGGTGCGCCCTTCTCCTTTACATAATCGAGGAATTCCGGGCCGTATCTCCTTGGATTGGCGAAAGCCGGTCCGCCGATCTTCAGGTCCGGAAAGCACTTCTTCAAATGTTTCGCCGTCACGGCATACAGTTCGTGAAACTGCGCCATAGTACCAGCCCAGGTACGAGGGTCCGTCTTCCAGCGGTCATCCGGCTGGTCAAGGTCTGCCTCGTTCCAGATTTCCCAGTACTCTATCCCCATCCTGTAGCCATTCGCCCAGCCTTCGTTATAATGCCGGATTATGTGCTCGCAGATTTTCGCCCACTTCTTGAAGTCCTTGGGCGGATAGATGCCATATTTCTTTGTCTGGTGCTCGATACTCTGTCCGAGCCGGTAGAACGGTTTCGTCCCGGCCTTCTGCATATCCAGAAGCACCACGTCGGAATTAGTAAAATCGTAGGACTTCGGAGAATTAACATTGGCTTCCCAGTCGGGAAAGACCTGGTTTATATCTATGCAGTGCCCGCCGTATTCTGTCCCGAGAGCGGTATCGTGGGTCCGGGCATAAGGGATACGAAGAGCTTCATAAGATGCCATTACGGCATCAATCGGGCCGTTATTGCCTGCATTCATCGGTTTGACAGGCCCCACGACGGCGGCCGGATTGATTCCGACCACCGCCTGGGCGGCCACTAGTAGCGATATAAGTATTGTATTCATCATTTCTGATATGCGCCTGGCCACCAATCGCTACTGCCGCGGTCGGTGCCGAGCTGGTCTTTGTTAATAACACCTTTACTCTGCAGCCAGGACTTGAATACCGAGCTTCCTGAACCGATTGCCGCAGCGAAATCAGCAGAAGAGATAGGCGTATAGCCACCGGTCAGGTTGCCGTTCCATTTCCAGGCGAATGCTGCAGTGTCCCAGGAGAGGGATCCCAGATCGGCCTTGGACTTGCCGGAGGTATCGCCGGATGCCGTGTAAGGGCAATCGCCGGTCCTTGCCGAATAGACATTATTGTAGCCGTAAGCGACACTTGTTCCGGACTCTCCGATTTTCCAGGAATACTGACCGTCTCCTGCCAGGATGATATTGTTGACAAGATAATAATTCTTGCCACTCTTGATATTTCCCATATACAGGAGTTCCTGGCCGGAAAGGGCTGTCATCATACTGGACGACCTGGCCGATCCGATGAACGAGCAATTGCTGACCACACACTCCTCCATTACCTTGTCTGCCTCTCCGCTAAGATACACCCAGCTGGCGGCATCTTCGCTCTCGTTGAGGGTATAGCTGTCATCGGCGATGCTGCAGTTGTTCATTGCGAAGTGCTTGGACTTTTCGAAATATATGGTCGTACCGTTCTTGTAGGAGCACCAGTTACCGCTGAACGTACAAGCGTTGAGATAAATGCCGCTCGCAGTGCAGCTCCACACCGAGATGGCACCGCCACGGGTCGCACGGTTGCCCTCGAAATGGCAGTTGTTGAAGTAGCTGTGGCCATCGGAGTAGAAGGTGACCGCGCCACCATAACAACTCTTGATTTCAGACTCGGCCGTCTGGGTGGAGTTGTTGATGAATGAACAGTTGTCAAAAAAGCTGTCGGTCGAATCGTGACCGAGTCGGACTGCACCGGCATGACGGGCATAGTTGGAATTGTTGCTGCCGGTGTACTCGTTGTAGTTGCCTTCGAATACGGTGTCCGTCACCTTCATCCAGCCAGTCGCTCCGTTTCCGGAAGACTGGTAGCAAAGCGCGGTTCCGCCGCCCGACTTGGTGTGATTGTTCTTGAAGGTGCATCCGTCAATCGTTACTTCCGCCTTGTTTTGGTCATATGCTATGGACACGGCACCGCCGAAGGCCTCGTTTTCACCATTGTAATCGATGTGGTTGCCTTCGAAAACCGTATTCTGAATTGTCAGGGAGCCATTGCTTTCGTGGCGGATGGCACCGCCGAAGTTGCCGTTGCTCTTGACATAGTTCTCTTTGAAGACAGCGTCCTTGACGATGAGCTCGGAAGCCTGGGTCGACAGTATGCAGCCGCCGCCCTTTGAACTGTTGCCCTGATAGAGACCGCCCACTATCTCCACAACTCCGTCGTTGGCGATATTGATGGCTCCGCCCCAGTCGGCTGTGTTGTCACTTACCGTACAGTTCACCAGCTTTGCCTTGGAATCACTGTTATGTACGCGCATTGCTCCGCCCCTGCGTCCGGGGATGCTGTTCCTGAGGATGGAACACTCGGTCATCGTGAGCTTGCCGTGAGTGACACAAATCGCCCCGCCGTCCGGTTTCTCACCGGAATTGGGGGTGACGGTGTTGTCTTCTATCCGGGTACCGGATACTTCAACCTCGGCGTCACCATAGTCAATGTAAAGTGCGCTTCCCGGCCAGGTTCCATCGTTATGATGGAAATAACTGTCCTTTATGACCGCCTTGCCTTTTACCAGAAGCGTGGCAGCATAAGAGGCCTTGTTTCCAGAGAATTCACAAGCGTCGAAAGTCACTTCGGTACCTTCATACGCGTAGATACAGCCGCCTGTAGCGTAACTATCGTCAGGCTTCTTGTTGGAGCAGTTCTGGAAAGTGCACTTTGCGAAAAGCACCTTCGCGTCATCATCGATCCTGATGGGAGAATTGCCGGAAGCATTGCCCAGCCCCTTGTCAAAGGTGATTTCCGCAAAGGAAACATCCGTATTGGCGCCCACATTGAGAAGCCTGTGGGCGTCGAGTCCTGTGACAATGGTCCCGGTGGTACCGACAATGCTTATCTTTACCCTTTCAGAAAGGCCGGGGAAGGCTATGCCCAAGGAGTCCTGAAAGTCATAGGTTCCTGCCGACATATGTATGGTGGTCCCATCAAGGGATGAGGCCTTTGCCACAAGTTTATCCTGATCTTCCGGCATAGTCAGGAGGGCTTTGAGTGCAGCGACGTCCATCGCATTCCCGGGGTTGATACCGGTTTTGTTGCCGGAGCCCTCGACACTGGCAAAGTATTCGCCCGTCACGCCGAATTCCCCGAAACTGTGTATGACGGAAGCTTCAGTAGTAATCTCCTTGTCAAGGAAATAGCCGCCGACATATCCATCGTTTTTGAAGAATTCGACAAGAAGGCCACCGGAATGGGTCACTCCGGGAATGACGCTGATGTACACATCCCCGGCCGGAAAACCGGACCCGGAAGCGATCTCGACCTGGTCCTGTACGCCGCTGCCGGAACTAATCACGATGTCATCGCCGCAGGCGACATTCACCGGCCCGGACAGGGCTTTCCCGGAAGGGCTCTTTACCGTGATGCGGGTGTAGCCGGCTTCGGGAAGGGTTATTTTCAGGAAAGAGTTGACATTGGCGAAAGAGAAGGTCTTTTCGACTCCTTTAGCTACGGCAGTATGACCGGCTCCGAATGCCCCATTCTGCACCGAGGGGATGGTCACGCTGATGGTGCTTCCGGAAAGGGAGGCCTCAGCCGAAGCCGGGTAGACGGCGTAATAGTCCACGCCGGAAGGCACTGCGGCTTGGTAGGTCGCGTGCGAAGTGCCCTCGCCAGTCTTTATGGAAGCAGTAACTCCAGCTCCCTCGGAACCGTATAAAACCTTTATCTGATCATTCGCCGACCAGACGGTATGACCGTCGGCAAGTTCAGTCTTGGTATCAGCTGTCGTAGCAGTGAATGTAGTGAGGCCGTTTTCGTCCGAAGGGGCCACAAACTCCTTATTGCAGGAAGGAGCAATTAGCGCCGCCATAACGGCCATACTGATGTATAATGACTTTTTCATAATCGTTCCTGTTTAGAAAATGGGCTTTTCTTCGAAATCGGGAAGGTCTCCTTTCTTGTCATCTTCGGAAGGCGCGTTCTTCGTCGTCACGGAGATTTTCGAAACGGAGCTGTCGTAATAATTCACGTCACCCTCTGCAGGCTTGGAATATACTTTCACCGTGTACTGCGTCAGCGGCTGCAAACCCTCGAACTTCACGAAGTTCGTCGTCACGCTGACAGGTTCGCCGTCGTTGAGGGTACAGACATAGCTCTGCGCATGGTGGATTGCATCCCAGGCGATGGTAATCTCTACTCCCAGGACGCTTTCGGCCCGGAGCACAGGAGCGTCAAGGGCGGCAGGTCCTGCCGTAGTAACCACCAGTTCGGCCCACTGGCTCTCCGTCGCGACCTCGGACATTTCCTCGGAGGGGACAGCCTTCACCTTTACGGTGTAATGGGTTGAGTTAATTAGATTGTCAACCGTGAAAGCAGTCTCGACGGTCTGGATTTCCTCCCCCTCGCCAATCTTGTAGACATACTTGGCAGCATTCCTCACGACAGGCCAGGAAACCGTGAATCCGCTGGGGAGTATGCAGGACGCACTGAGGTCCGGCATAGAAAGTTTCTTTTTGCCTGCCGTCGAGAAATTAAGCGGAACGGAGAAATCGGAATCAAGCCACTCCAAACTTCCCTCCGGGGCAATAGATTTCATTTTGAGAGTGTGCTCGGAAGCCGGCTCCAAGCCGTCTACCGTAATGCTGATGCCCTTGACGGGAATCGGCTCACCTTCATCCAAGACCGCCAGGTAGGATTCGGCACCTTTGACATTCTCCCAGAGGAAGGTGGCACTGTTGATCCCGGCTGTAGCCAGAACGGGAGAAGGCGCCGCCAGTTTCTCCGGCTGATTCTTTTTTTCGCAGGACACTGCAGCAAGAAGGGCAGTGAGCGCGAGCAGTGTTGCTTGACAAACGCGATTCATATTGTTTTGTATCTATTAGTCATTTTCTTCGAGCTCTTCGAAAGAGACGCAGGTGAATGCCCCGGCCTCGATCTCTATCTCATCCGGGAGGATGTATTGCTTCGCTGCACCTTCGGCAGGAACGACGGTGACTGAAAGGTCCTCGTATTGTGCAGGAGGAAGGATAAAGTAGAATGGAGTCGCTTTCAGCGGCATCAGGCTTGTCTGAGGGGCGTCCATCCAGATGATGTTGGAGCCGTTTATGACGGCGAAGATCCCATCGGCCAAACTGACGAGATACTCGCCGGAAATCGGTCTGCCGGCCTCAAGGATAATGTGGTCAAGTTTTCCGCCACCCTTGAGATCCACGCGCAGGATGCCGCAGACAGCGCTCAGTTCCAGCGAAGTAATGTCCTTGCCGCGGCCCCACAGGGGGAGGTCGCCTATGAACTGGGACGGAGTCGCGTGACGGGTCTTGGTGGAGAGGAGGCCTCGCCAGGTAACGCCGTCACACCTTGCGGTCGAAGGGGAATATGCCATAAACATATTGCCTTCCGGTTTTACCCCTTCGAACGATGCCGAGGAATATCCGGCCCCGCTGCGGAGAACGAACTCGGCCGGAGTGTCGCAAAGATCCCCGACTATGGAAATCCTGTCGCCTTCGCTCCAGGCAAGACGGGTATTGGTCCCTATCTGGGACTTCGTTTCGAAGGCACGGATAGAGACGAAGGCCATATCCTTCCCGGCGGGAGCCGGCTCAGCCTTGTTGCAGGAGAACACCGGCAGCAGGAGAATCAAAAATGGAATTATTCTTTTCATATCCGCTTATTCGATTATGTCTATTGTCTTGGTTACGGTATCGCTCGCGCCATAGGCATCCGTTACCGTAAGGGTCACGGAGACGCCTGTGGACGGGGCATCGAAAATTATGACCGGAGAATCGATGACCGAATCGATTCCGCCTATGTTCCAACGCCAGGACTTGATGCCTCCGATATTGTCGACCGAACGGTCTTCGAAGACCACTTCCTCCCCTACCCTCGCCTGTGCGGGGCAGCTGAAGTCGGCCCAGGGAATATCGTTCTCGTCTATGACGAGCACCTGCCGCGAATAGCTGTCCTGGCCGGCACCCTGCTCGGCATATGCCGTGAGGGTTATGGTGTAGAGGCCCGGCTGGGAGAAAGACACGCCTTCGAGATCGAGGCCGTATGCTTCCGTCATCCCGGACAAGTCACCGTATTCCCACCTGCAGAAAGCCAGGATGTCATTCTTCACGGTCGAAGTATTTTCGATAAGAATTACCTCGCCGACCTGGAAGACGTCCTTGTTGGTCGTAAACGAAGCCGTCACTTCCACGGCCGGACCCTTCTTGCAGGCAAACGCCGCGGCGACGAGGATGATCAATGCAGCTAACTTTCTCATAGTCATCAGAATTTAAGGACTATTTCGATGGGATAATGGTCGGAGATGTATGGCACCCCGGTGTATTTGTCCCGGATCGTGGTGAAACGGTTGACTCCTCCGAAACCTTTGAACCAGCAGTGGTCGAGGGTTTGCCCGTTGCCGTATCTTCCAAAACCGTTGAATGTCTTGTGGGAGTCGCCTACGGCGGCCTCCTGGCGGGCACTCTTGAAACCGGCGCCCCTGATACCGGAGAAAACGGTGGAATTCTCTTCGCAGTTCCAGTCGGCTGTGAGGAAGATGGGGAGATTGGCGGTGTTGATGGACTGGATCTTATCGAAGATCACCGCCATCTCCGGGGCCTGAATTGACTCGTTGGTGTCGAGGTGGGTGTTGAAATGGTACATCTGCTTGCCATCGGCTTTCAGCCTCACAAGGGCCCAGGTGCAAACGCGGTAGTGATTTGTCTGGCCCATCTTGCTTGGCATGTCAGGTGTGTTTGTCAGATAGAATGTCCCGCTGGAGATGACATCCAAGGAATCCTTGATATAGAATATGATATCTTCTTCACATTCTTCGGTCGGGCCCCCGAAGCCGACGCCGATGGCGCCGTAGGCCGGATTATCGGCGAGGATATGCTCCCGTTGGAGATAATCGCACTCCTGGACGCCGAGAAGAACCGGCGTCCTGTCCTTGATCATCGCATTGACCGCAGGGCGACGGTTGTCCCAACGGTTTTCATCCGCATCGATATGGGCGGCCCTCAGGTTGAAGGACATCACGCAGACCGGTCTTCCGGCTTCGGCAGCGTAAGGGTCCACGTACCAGCGGGAATAATCGTAGTCCATCTTCTCATGACAGGCCGGAAGCAAGAGTACGGCCGCCACAAGGAGTATTAACGTTTTACTGATATGTCTTGTCGTCATAAGTCTTCTCATTTATTCCCATCCGGGGTTTTGGGTTAACACATATCCCTTGTCCCTGTACTCGCGGATAATCTGAGGAGGGATGGGTTCGAGGTACTGACGGTCGTCGTCGTGCCAGATCCGCGGAACGGCATAGACGTACTCGAGGTCAAAACCTCCGGCCGGATTGGCGTGAGCGCGGAGCCCCTGCTCGGTAGAATCTTCCGGGAGGATAGGGACATAAATATCCCTGTAGGCCGCAGGGATTTCTGCCATGGATTTAAGCGAGAAATAGAACTCCTGCTTGCCCTTGCCGCGAAGGTCTATCGGGGTATCGAGGGCGGGAATATGGATGCCGCTCCAGGGAAGGTCTTCGATGAGGTGGCCTTCCGCCCATCGGTCGAGGTCGGAAGAACGGAATCCTTCAAAGAAAAGCTCGATCATCCTTTCCCGGCGTATCTCAAGGATTACCGGATTCGTGACCGAAGGGTAGAATGTCTGCTGCAGGTAAGGATCGACGGCTGTCGGCAAGGTGGTGAGCCCGCCGGTTATGCCGGCCCTGGAGCGAAGCTTGCCGATGGTGTTCGTCCAGTCGGCTGCGGTGAAGATACCGAGCTCAGCTTTAGCTTCGGCGTATATCAGAAGTATTTCTGCGTAGCGGATAAGAGGCATTGAGTTGATGCCCTTGGAGTCTTTCTGATAATTGATATCATCCAAGCAGAATTTAATGATCTGGTAGCCTGTGACAGCGTTCTGATGGATAATGTCAGGGACCAGGTCGGCTGCTGCGGCACCGTACATCTCATAGTCGGGGTGCTTGAGCGTCTGAGAGAGGCGGAGATCCCTGTTGTTGAACTCATCCTTAAAAAGTGTAGTCGCGTAATTCGGCTTGGAGGTGAAAGGAGTGCCGTCCGTATTGAGGTACGCGAACACCAGAGCCCTGGACATGCAGTCACCATTTCCGTAATTGGAAAAGAAGTGCCTGTTTGCGGAGTTGAATACGCCGTAGTCGGGATCCGTACACAGCCCCAGGATGACTTCGTCGGTCTGTATTTCCGTGCTGTACCAGAGGCTGCGGTAGGCCCCCTTGGTGCCGGGATCGGTGTGGAGAGAGAACGCACCCGAGCGGATGATTGCCTCGGCGGACAATACGGCAAGGCGATAGAGGTCCTCCGCGGTGTAAAGGACATTCGGGAGATGGTGATACTTCTTCCAGGAAGCTTCATATAGACATATACGGGCTTTAAGAGCTAGCACCGCATATTTGGAAACGAGGGAATTGCCTACGGAAGAAGTCGTCTTCAGGTGTTCGTAGCTATAGTCGAGGTCTTTCAGCATATTGTCCACGATCACGTCGCGAGGGTCACGCCCTTTGTAGAGAGTCGCTTCATCCGTGCTGCTCACAAGGTGCTCGAACCAGGGAACATCTCCATAGGAGCGGAGTTTGCCGAAATAGTAATATGCCCTGAACCATTTACCGAGGGCGATATAGTGGGCCTTGACATCCTCGCTCACGGTGCAGTCCTTGCTCTGGAGCGCATCCAGGAAATAATTGATTCTGCGGAGGCCGCTCCAGCTCCAGGAAGTCACCTGCTCCGGATTGTAGGTTCCGTCGACATAGAAGTCCCAGTAGCTGTTGGCCGCACAGTAATCGACGTGTGAGGATTCTTGGTAGAAGACATCGTCCAGTGACGGAAGTCCGGCATAGAGCGAGTAGGAATAGGACTTGATACCTGCTTCGCTGCCGAAGACGGTCGCTCTGTCGGCTTCCGAAATCAGTGGCTCGTCAAGGGTGCACGACAGCACCAATGCTCCTGAAACTAGTAAGACGAAGATATTTGATATTCTCTTTTTCATAGCATCTTCATTTTAGAAAGCGATATTAAGCCCGAAACTGAAGGTCCGCATCGTCGGGTAGTTGTAACCGTCGCCCTGACCGCCTCCTAGGTCGCTGTCGGAGCCGTAGCAGACGGTTACGACGTCAAAGTCTTTGGTGTACTTGTGCATAGGCGACCAGGTCCAGAGGTTCTCGGCGGAGAAATATACGGAAAGTTCGGACATCTTCAAGCGGGAGACAAGTTTCTTAGGGAACTTATAGCCGACCTGCAGGTTCTTGAGACGGATATAGGAAACATCCATCAGGTAGCGGTCTATCCTCTTATTCTGCCAGGAAACGCCGCAATAGCCGGTCCACGCTGGAAGCAGGGCATCAGGGTTTTCCGGAGTCCAGCAATTGTCCAGCTGCCACTTGTAGGCCTGTGCGTACGGACGGCAGTACTGGCCCCAGAACGGGCCCTCTTTGGTCGGGCTCCACAGCCTCTTGCCGACACCCTGGAAGAAGGCCGACACATAGAAGCCGTACCAGCTCAGGTCGATGTTGAAAGAATAAGGGAAACGGGGCGAGGAGTTTCCGATTATTGTCTGGTCTCCGGGATCATCGACGGTGTTGGAACCGGAGTCAATCAGATTATTATGGTTCAGGTCCGAGAAGATGACGTCACCGGGATATGTGATGCCGTCGTCGTGCATACGGATACGGGTCTGCTCGTAAGGGATGGGCAAGCCTGTTTCGATGTCGGTCCAGTAGGTGTTGATCTGCTCCTGGTCGCGGAACAGGCCCTCGACCCTCCATCCCCAGATATCGCCAATCTCATAACCCACATAATAATCCGAGATGGAACGCGTAGGATTATAGTATTTGGTTATGAAAGCACGGCTGTCGGCCAGGGTCGCCTTGAGGCCGTAAGAGAAAGTCGATCCGCGGAGTTTGAACGAGTCGTTCCAGGAGAGGGACAGTTCCCAACCCCTCGTGCGCATATCGGCATAGTTGCCTTTAGGCGCATCCGTTCCGTAGGTATCCGGAAGGGTCGGACCTACCGTATACATATCATAGGTGCGACGCTGATACCAGTCGAAGGTGAAATCGAGCCGGCTTTTGAACATAGAAAGATCCAGACCGGCATCCACTGTCTGGGAAGTCTCCCAGGTCAGATTGTCGGGAATCTGTGTCGGAACGGAAGTATAGCGCATACCGCTCAGCCCGTCGAGACAGCGGCACCATTCGCTTGCTCCTTTACCCATATTATTATAGGAGAATCTCTCCATAAAGGCATAGGCCGCGACGGAGCCGTTTCCGAGTTCACCGAACGAGCCTCGCAACTTGAGGCTGGATATCCACTTGGGGTCCACCTTGAACCAGTGCTCCTTGGAGATACGCCAGGCGGCCGAAGCCGAGGGGAAGAAGCCCCACTGGCTGTTTACCGGGAACTTGGAAGAGCCGTCGTATCGTCCGTTGACCTCGAACAGGTAGCGCTCATCGTATACATAATTGAGCCGGAACATAAAGCCAGCCACTCTCCAGCGGGTTTCCGAAGAGGTGACGCTCATATCATCTCCAACAGCGAGGTTAATAGCGTCCGTGTCGTAAGTGAGAAGGTCGTAACGGCGCGAGGTCACAGCTTTCCATTTCTCATCTTCGTAGTTGTAGCCACCCATCGCCTTGAAATAGTGTTTCTCCTTCCAGGTATTCTCATACTCGGCATAGGCGTTGACCGAGATATAGTCCGTGCGGGAATTGTATTCCTGCAGGTAATCGTCAAGGCCGGGGGTTCCGAGATGGCTGATTTCCCCCGGAGCCTCGCTGTAAGGAACGACCGTACGCTTGGTAAGCTGGCTCCTGCCACGGTCCGAATAAGTGAAGTCGGCGTTCAGCCTGAGAGTATTCTTGAAGAAATCGGCCTTTAGAGCCGTAGTAGTCTTGTAGTTCTTGATAGTACGGTTGATGTAGTTGTTCCCTGTCACGAGGCCACCGACAGCGTATGCGCCGGATTTCGTCATCGTCCCATCCGGGTTGAAAATCGGCGAAGACGGATGCCCCTCGGCATTGATCGCCGTCCAGAAATTACCGGAGCTCTGCTGATTGGAGGTACTGGGAATGTGGTAATCCTCGTTGTTGAAAGTGATGTTCTCCGTGAGTTTGAGCCAAGGGCGTATGTTGACGGAGACCTTGGAACGGAGGTTCATCGTGTGGTACTTGTCGGTCGAGAGGTTGAAAAGACCATAGTACTTGTAAAAACGTCCGGAAAGATAATACCCGTAATCCTTGCCGCTTCCGCTTACGGAGACATTATGGCTCTGAGCCATCGTATAGTCTTTGTAGAGGAAATCGTAATAATCTTCGTTACCGTAATATACATATCTTCCGTCGGGGCCTAGTTCGGTCGTGCGCCTGATGCCCGCGAGCTGGCGCTGACGGAAATCCTCCAGCCAGGTTCGGGAGAAATCCTGGCCTTTATTCATAGTGGTAGGGTATTTTCCGGCCACGTTGTAATACCCCTCGGCAAACAGACTGGCATAGACGAAACCGTCCGTAACTACGTCAGGAACGGCTGTGGGATCCATCACGGAGAAACAACCGTTATAGCTTATTTTGGAACTCCCATCACCGGAAGGATTCTTGGTCGTGATAAGGACCACGCCATAAGGGGCCCTGGATCCATAGACCGCGGCAGAAGCAGCATCCTTGAGGACGGAAACACTCTCGATGTCATTGGGGTTCAGCTGGGTCGGATCGCCCTCGACACCGTCGATAAGTATAAGCGCCGATCCACCGGCGCCGACGGATGTCGCACCGCGGATATTATAATCCGCACTCCGTCCGGGCTTACCGTCGACGAGTTCGATATTAAGGTTCGGCACGACACCTTGAAGCATCTGTGTCGCATTGGCGACAGGACGCCCGGCGAAGACCTCGGCACCGACCTGATCGACTGCGCCCGTAAGGTTCTCCTTCTTTACGGAACCATATCCCACGACTACCACCTCTTCAAGATACTCCGCAGAAACCTCCAGGGTAATCCTGAGGTCTTTTACATCCTTGGCAGCAATGAAGGAGTAATCCTTGAAGCCAATAGAACCGACGACAAGTTCCGCCCCCTGCGGAACGGAGATAGAAAACCTGCCGTCCAGGTCTGTCACTGCCCCATTGTTCGTATCCTTGACAAGCACGGATGCACCGATCAGCGGCTCACCGCTTCCTCCCTCGAACACAGTACCGCTGATGGTAACCGTGTTCTGCGAACGAAGCAGCAGCCCCGACATAATCAGGGCAAGGGCGGCAAGGACGATTCTGAAAAATATTCTACTCATATTGCTAAATTTCTGAGCCTTCTTCGAAAATACTAACGAGCGAGTAATTCTGCGAGCCCGAAGAAAAAGGGCTTTCGCAAATCAACGACTCGGGCAACATTACGATTGTAGTGCAAGCAGGAGATACATACGTACCATTTGACTTGGTAGAACCTTTATTGGACATAGCTATGTATTATTAATTTCCGAGTATAGTGTGTGCGCACACACTGCAAATATAGAAATATATTCCCTATCTTCAAAATATTCTTTGAAGATTTTTCAATAAATATGTGCGCGCACACATTGAGCGCCCCTCAGCGTTTATTCAAAGCATTGTCCGCAAAGTCCAAGAGCCATTTCCAGTCATCGGCATTGATGCCGTGGTTACCTTCCCTGCGGACATATCCAAGGTCGCTTCCGATTGCGGCGGTGGAGCCATTGTCCGGCCATTCCACATCGGGTAAACCATTGGCTCCCAAGAACTTCCAGACAGGCGATGCAGCCTTGAGGGCAAGGAATTCCCCATAGGTATCGAACCAAGGGCTGTTGTATCCCTGCACGAGCACGGGACGGGGAGCGAGACAGCTTATGAGCATATGGGAATCGAAGGGCATATCCTTCTCTTTCTCGGCGTATTTGCTGAAGGCCTTGCACCACCAGTGGGTGAACTGCTCTACCTGGGTTCCGATGTTTTCGCCGAAGTTCCTCTTGGCCAGAGGCACTCCGCCGCCACCGGTCTGGTTGATCACCATTACCGCAAAGCGCTGGTCGTAGGCTCCGGCAAGCAGGGCGGCCTTTGCAAGACGGGAAGAACCCGTTACCACCACCTTGGATGCATCCACGCGGGAATCCTTTTCCAGCATATCCAGCCCGCGGCAGAGGCCCCATCCCCAAGCCATCAGGGCAGCGGTGTTGTCCGTACGGGAAGGATCCCTGTCCCAAAGCTCGAACACTCCCTTGTAGGCAAGGGCATCCTGTTCGTCGGAATGGCGGGGGTCAGCCGAGATGTCGCCGTAGCAGGCAGTCACGAAGGCATATCCCCGGCCCAATATCTCCTGGAAAGGGAAAATGGTAGCCACAGGGCTGTTCACATAGGCACCGCGGCCGGCTTCGGTAGCACGGTTGCCGACGATTCCGAATTTCTTTTCATTGTCCAGCCAGCAATCCGGGATCATCACCGCAGGATCGGCGGTAAGAGCGTGGTTGCCGTTGTAGTTCAGGGTGATGATGGCCGGCACGGGGCCGCGGGCATCGGCAGGATAGAATATCAGCCAGTCGATGTGGGGTCCGGAACCGTCGGGCCTGAAAGTCATACGTACCTGACGTCGGATGGCGATGCCGCCCAGCGCCGGGCCCTCTTCTTTCTCTTCAAGATAGATGGGCAGGGCCGCGGGCATCCTTCCGTACATCTCGCTCTCGAACATCGAGAGTATCTCCCTCCTGCGGGCCTCCCAGTCCGAGGGGCTTGCCACGGGAGTGCCGTCGGCGAACGTCAGCGGGTCGGGAAGGGTATAGGGTTTGACCTTGCTCTCGTCGGTATTGAATATATATTTGACCTTGTTTCCGAGGGTGACTATGTCGGTCTCGTACTGGTCGGGGGCATCTTCGATCTTGCGGAAGCGCTGTACGCGCACCTCGCAGCCGCGGACATTGATGTCGGAGGCATAGGATTTCGGAAGATCCTCCCTGCCCTTGAGGTCGAAGAACTGGGTCCAGGGTTTCACGTAAACCCCGTACCTTGCCTTGCCGGAGACCTTCTCCACCAGCACGTGACGGTACTGCTGAGGGGTGTCGGGACGCATCTTCAGCCAGAGTATGCAGTCGGTACCGTTCACCTTGCTGTTGCGGAGAATCACGTTGCGGGCATCCACGCATTCGCTGCCGAACACCAGGGCGCCGGAGCCGTGGCCGAAGCTGCAATCCTCTATCAGTATCCTGGCGTCCGGGCCATTGTCGGGATCAGCGTCCGCCCAGGGGCCCTTCCCGCCCTTCAGGGCGACGAGGTCATCTCCCGTAGCGAAACTGCAGCCCTTGATATGTACGTCCGTGCAGGCGTCGAGGTCGATGCCGTCGGAACTCGGGGCCTTGACGGGTTTTACCGGGGCGTAGATATTCACCCCGCTCACCCGGACCTTGGAGCACTTGTAGAGATGTATGTTCCAGAATGCGGAGTTGCGCAGGCGTATGCCTTCGATGGTGACGTCGGAACTGTTGCTGATGCCTATCATCCTCGGGCGGCGCACCTCCAGATTCGTGCAGGCGGGATTCTCCTTCCTGCGGGCCCAGAAAGACTCCCAATAGGGCAGGCCGCTGCCGTCGATGGTACCCTTCCCCCTAATGGAGAAGCCCCTGCATCCATCCGCGTTCACAAGGGCGGACACATAGGGCTGGAGCACGCCTTCGATGTGCACGGGGATATCCGGGAAATCCCTCACGTCCGTGCTTCCCTTCAGCACCGCACCCTCCTCGAGGTAGAGATGAGTCCCCGGCTTGAAGAAAAGGGCCCCGGAGAGCCAGGTGCCCTCGGGGATTACGACGGTGCCGCCCCTTACGGCAGCGGCATCGATGGCTTTCTGTATTGCAGCAGTCTGGAGTATGGTACTGTCGACCACCGCACCGTAGGAAAGTATGTTGAATTCGCGGGCCTGCCTGCCACGGGGAGCCTTGGATTCCTGGGAGAACCAACGGTCTACAGGGCTGCCGTCAGGCCAGCTGTCGCCGGATGACGCCCCGTACGACACGAGGCTCATCCCCAGAAGCAATATCGCCGCTATCAGTTTCTTATTCATGCACATAACCATCATCCTTTATATTCCAAATAGGCACGAGCACCAGTGCGCTGAGCAGGGATACTCCGGCCATTATTATGAAGAGATTGTTCCAGAATGCATCCCCGAAGGCATCCGACAGCATACCGATGCCGGTGCCGGTGAAGAGGACGCTGACATAGCAGAAGAGCCCTATGAGCCCGGCTGCGGCGGATGCAGCTTTCTTGGTGACCTGCTTTCCGGAAACCACGCAGTAGAGGGCCTGGGGGCCGTAAAGGAAGAAGCCCGCCATCGCAAGGAGCACCAGCATCACAACGGGGTTGGTGCCATCGGGGAGGAAGTGTATGGCAACAAGGCAGAGGCCGCAGAGTATCATCTCTATGAGACACATCTGCTGTCCCTTGCCCTTGAATACCTTGTCGGTAATCCATCCGGCCAGCAGCATTCCCACGCAGCCGCAGACCTCGAAGATGCCAATGGTCCAACCGGCAAGGGTGGGAGAAAGAGGATTGTCCCCTTGCTGGAGGAACTTCGGGCCCCAGTCCAGTACGGCGAAGCGCACCACATAGAGGAACATATCCGAAATGGCCAGGGACCATACGATAGGGTTCCTGAAGACCATCTTCTTTACGAACTTCCGGTATTCCGCGGGAGTGTCGTTGTCGTCCAGTTCGGTCTTGGTGTCCGGAAGTTCGGGCAGGCCTACCGATTTGGGAGTGTCGCGGAGGGTGAAGAAGATGAATACCACACCCAGGCCGGCGATGATGGCAGGAATCCAGAAGCACCACTGCCAATGCGATTTGGCCACTATCGCTCCGCAGAGCACGGCCACTATACCCGCTCCGATGGAGTGGGACATATTCCAGAGCGACATCTTGGTAGCGAGTTCCTTGGGAGGTATCCAATTCACCAGCAACCTGTTGCACGGGCCGAAGCCGGCTCCCTGGAAGAGATTGTTAAGGATGATGAACACTGCGGTTATGCTGACGAGCGTGCCCACGAAGTCGGGGCCGCCGGCGCTGCCGCTGATCCAGCGGCTGATCGCAGGGCTCCAGCCGAAAATGGCATTGAGCACCACGCAGGCAGTCAGCGCAATCACCAGATGCCAGCGCGCATTGGCTCGGTCGGCGATGAAACCATTGGCAAACTTGCTGAGTCCGTAGACCAGTCCGCCCAAAGTCAGGATAAGGCCGAAACTTGTATCCTTGATGCCGAATTCCGCACCCAGAACGGGCATTGCGAAAGAAAAGTTCTTACGCACGAAATAAAACATCGAATAACCGATCATCGAGCAGATGATCACCCGCCACTGCCAATAATTGAAACTCTTTTTTGTCTGCATTTATTATCGTCCTTGTATCAAACAAATATAATCATTCTTTTCCTTTCAGTTTCACCCCATTAGGCTATTTAGCGCTTTTTAAGTAACTTTGCGCAAGAATGAAAGACCGCAAACTACTCAATTCCGAACTCGGACGCCTGAGCGCAGAACAGTATCGTGCCGCCCGGCCCTCCGGAGTGGAAGTAATACTCGACAACATACGCAGCGCCCACAACGTGGGCAGCATCTTCCGCAGTTCCGACGCTTTCAGGATCGACCGCGTCTGGCTCTGCGGCATCACTCCCCTGCCCCCTACCGCCGAAATCCACAAGACAGCCCTGGGCGCCGAAGACAGCGTTCGATGGGAACATCGCGACGATACCGTAGCCCTGGTGAAGGAGCTCCAGGCGGAAGGATACACCGTCGTAAGTATCGAACAGACAGAGCATTCCGTGAGTCTGCGGGACTTTCATTGCGACTTTGGCAAGAAATATGCATTTGTGTTTGGAAACGAGGTCGACGGGGTATCGCAGGAGGTGGTTGACCAATGCAACGCATCCATCGAGATTCCCCAGTACGGCACGAAGCACTCCCTCAATGTGAGCGTCTGCGCAGGGGTGGTGCTGTGGGCAATAACAGACAAACTTTATTAATTGGATAACTATGAGGTATCTTAAATTATTCATCGCTGCAGTGGTAGCATTCACCCTTTTCCAGGGTTGCACTAAAGAGTATTACACTCAGGGTTGTGCAGTTTATGTCAAGGACTACAACGTGTATCCTAAAGACTGGAACAAGAACGAAGGCACCGAGCTCCCCGGATCCGACAACTACTTCTATGCAACTTTCGAAAACAATTACATCGACAAGGAAGTCATAGCCGTCGGCACCGTCCACGCCTACATCTATGCTATCTATGATGCCGGCAACAACCTTGGCAGCTGGAACCCCCTGCCTTTCGTATACCCCGTACAGTATGTCGACACCGAAGGCAACAAGTCCATAGTTCCCGAGAACATCAGGTTCGAATACGAAGAGGGTAAAGTCACTTTCGTGCTCCAGGACCTCGACGGTTTCGATGCCGAAGCGATTACCAATTCAATGAGTATACGCGTTTGCGTTACTATATAGTTTTTTCTTAAACATAATTTATTAACATTTTAGTTTAGGCAAAAACGCCATACAGCAGTGGCACCCTTCACGGGTGCCTTTTTTTGTGCGGGGCGGGGCGCGGGGCGGTGCGCGAG
>JAEEGG010004856.1_pt1 | contig 32435 bp, 27 predicted proteins | sample 9134161 | NCBI WGS metagenome assembly JAEEGG01 (sample SAMN16246543, study PRJNA631951) | gut metagenome | biome: gut microbiome; feature: rumen; material: CR-attached | host: Bos | place: Iran: Karaj | collected 2018-10 | reverse complement strand
CGGCTCGTCACATCCTGGGGCTGGAGCAGGTTCCAAGGGTTCGGCTGTTCGCCGATTAAAGTGGCACGCGAGCTGGGTTCAGAACGTCGTGAGACAGTTCGGTCTCTATCTGTTGTGGGCGTTGGAAAACTGCGAAGGACTGACCTTAGTACGAGAGGACCGGGTCGGACCAACCTCTGGCATACCGGTTGTGGCGCCAGCTGCACCGCCGGGTATCCACGTTGGGTCAGGATAAGCGCTGAAAGCATCTAAGCGCGAAGCCGTCTTCAAGATGAGTTTTCCCTTGAGGGTCGTGGGAGACTACCACGTTGATAGGCAGGATGTGTAAGGTCGGCGACGGCCTCAGCAGACCTGTACTAATTGCCCGAGAGACTTTCTCTAGAGAAAGATAAGCCAAAAGAAAAAGCGAGAAGTCTATCGAAGGCTTCCTTGAAATATTCTCTCAAGTACTATATTGCCGTGGCTATAGCGGTGAGGAACCACCTCTTCCCATTCCGAACAGAGAAGTTAAGCTCACCATCGCCGATGGTACTGACCCACCAGTTGGGAGAGTAGGTAGCTGCGGTTCTTCGAGAGCCCTGACATCACACGATGTTGGGGCTCTTTTTTTTGAAAGGCTGTAGCCTCTGAAAACTGTCTCAATGCATGATTGCCATCGAGTTTTCTGTAACAAATTGATTATTAGCACCATAATAAATGTATGATGGCAAAGCCTCAAACTATGTAAGACCATTGCCATCAGATAGATTGTAAGTTGTTGATTTCAAGTCTAATACAAAATAACCGATGGCAATGTCTTAGGAAGATGTAAGCATAATCTGGCCGGGAGCGGGGAAGGGGACGGGGAACGACGTTCGTCGCTATGGCGGTATTTCCAACTGGAAGGGCTTGCCTGCGAACGTCTCTTTTTCCCCTTGACTCACCGTCGTGCGCATATCGGTTGAAAGCTATCCCCCTGTTGCACCGCTTTCGCTAAACACAGGCATCCCTCCGGCTTCGCCTGCGGGACCGCCCTCCAGTTGGCCGCCATTTAACGCTCCTCTCTATTGTTCCCCGTCCCCTTCCCCGCTCCCGGCCAGAACAGACGCTTCGGTCCATCCTGGTATAGAATGTAACCGACTGTATTATAGTCATATAATGATTTCCCGGTGCAAATCAGATTGCACCGGGAAACACGCTTTCGTTTGATTATCAGATGGTTCCATTTAGTAAGCATCCTTTACACAAAGTGCCCCGACCTGCTACACTCTGTGTCCCGTACATTGGGTTTTACGCGTGATACCTTCTTACTCCGTATGTACGACCAAACCATCCTGAAATACGGTTTTCATGTACATATCTCCCGAAAAAACCGCATAAGAGCGGATTTGCCTGAGGTATGTACGCAGAATCGGCCCTTTACATCATCTTTCATGTACATACCGCCTATGGGCAAGCAAGGCAAAACGCTCTGGGGCGCTTTTTTCATAAAAAAAGTGGTATCTTTGAAAGATTAAACGGAATCGTTATGAACATTAAAGCTTTATTGGGCTTAGTCCTCACCGCCATGCTGGCCTGTGCCTGCGGGAGCACGGCCGTTTCTACTACTTCTTCCAGCCAGCCGCAGACGCAGGGCGCGCAGCCCCAGCCGCAGCGGAAACCCGCCTCTACCCAGAGTTCAACTGCTTTTAAGGCCGATTTCGCCTTTGTGCAGCCGGAGGTGGATGCCGCCAGGTATGCTCCGGCCCAGAAGCTGCTGGAAGCCATGGAGCAGAACCCGTCGGCCCTCAGCAAGAATGAGTATTATGCCGCTTCCAAGGCCTATGAACCCGGATCGGCCGGCTTCAACAAGGTGTATGAGACGGCGGTGAAATACTTCCCTGGCGACGAAATGGTGAACCTGAACCGGGCCAACGCCAGGATGCAGGCCAATGACACCGTGGGCGCCAAGGCTTTCCTGGACAAAGCCGGTGAAAGCGCCGCCGCAGTGTATTCCCGCGGGGTCTGGTACGCGCTCCGGGGCAGCCTCCAGCAGGCTCTCGCCTACTTTAGCAAGGCCGAAGAAATGGGTTATCCCAAGGCCGCATCGGCTATTCGCGCTATCGCGCTTACAAGATAGGAAGGATTTGCGGTGACTTAATTGGGCGCAGTGCTAAAAAATTGTATTTTTTGGCACTGTGTTTATTTAATGTGTAACCTGTGTATCGTGGGAAAGGTTGTATTTTCGGTGCAATTGTGAATTTTACAACCAAAACCACATATGAAAGATAATAACTCTCTTGGGAATAGAATCTATTCCCCTCCCGTGATTACGGTGATTACTTTTACTCCGGAGGAACACATCCTCCGCATTAGCGGCAACGTTGTAGGCCTGCCCGGTGCCGGCATCAACGAAGGCAATGCAGACGATTCGGGCACTTTAATCTGGTAGGACTATGGAGAAACTGATTAAATGGTCCGCTGTATTGTTCGTCGCAGCGCTGGCGATAGGATGTAACAAAGTTACACCTCGCGAAGAACCGGTTACTACTCCGGAGGAGATTGTTCCTTCTACTCCTCCCAAGGCCGTCACTACGCTCACCGTATCGGCCGTAACCAAGAACCCGAAAACCAAAATCTCCTATGGCACAACGGACGCCACCTGGGAGGACGGTGACAAGATTTTTCTGATAAAGAGTGATGGAACCACCATTACGCTTACGCTGAATGAAGGCGCCGGGACCAGCACAGGGAAATTCATTTCCAGCGATCCGGTTGTGGAAGGCTCTTATATTCCTTATGCCGTGAGCGCCACATCACTCACGAAAGGCTTTGTAAATGTTACGGACGGGACGCTTACGCTGAATCTGGAAACGCCGGGCGGCGCTACTCTGGCCGATATCCTGGAGCATGACATCCTGAAAGGGGATGCCCTTACGCTTACGGCCGATCAGACCACTGCAAGCATTACCGGCCTCACCACGCATTTCCTGAGTTATATTCGTTTCCGCTTCAACTGCTCGGCCAAAGAAATCGAATCTGTGGGCATGGATACGGCCGGCGGCGTATACAAGACAGTTACGATTGCCCCCAACGGCACGGTTTCCGGCTCAAACGCATCCACCGAAGTTTTTTACACGGAAGCATCCAGCGACGGGCAAGGCACTTATGCCGGTTATTTCGCCGTGTATGACAAGACCACTACCAGCCTGATGGCCCATGCCGTGGATGAGGACGGAAAGGGGTATACCCGCCTGGTTTCCACCAAGGATGCCGATTATGAGGCCGGTAAGGTTTATGGAAAGACCATGACCTTGTATGAAGATATGGCTACTTCCGCTATGGAAGGAACTTATGCCAACCAAACCTGGGAAAACCTGGGCCTGAGCGTCAAGTGGGCCAGGTTCAACGTGGGCTCCTCGGTGGACTATTCGTACGACTATAATATTTCCAATGGTACACCTAATTCCGAGGGGATCACAATTCCTGCTGACTGGAGCGGATGGCGTCTTCCCACCCGGGCCGAAGTGCAGGAACTTTTCTATGCCAGTGAGCGGCAATGGATGACAGTCGGTGAAATCAACGGCGTCAAGTTCATCAGCAACGGAAATTTCGTGCCCATGGGTGCCGGAGGCTACTGGAGGACACGGGACGACGGATATACCGATGCGGCTTATTCCGTAGGTTCTGTCCTGATTTATATTAACGAAAACACACCCAGCAACAGCTGGTATGCACAGATTTGGGGAATTATCGGCTCGTCTGGTACCTCTTTGGGCTTTGGATCCGCCAATCTGGGGTCGTATGTCCATGATTTCGACAATTCCGCTCCGATGCGTCTGGTCTGCGACTATAAAGTTCTGGACACCGAAGCGGCGGCCGACAGTTTCCAGGTCGGGGATGACAGTTATGACAGTAATGATTTTGAATAATGGGAGGGCGAAAGATGAAAAGATATGATATCCTTACTGCGGTTGCAGTAGTTGCATCGGCCTTTTTGACAAGTGCTTGCTTGCAGCAGGAACTGGAAGGTCCTCAGGCAAAGGTTGTTCCGTCAGGGGACGTGGCTTTCACTGCGGAAATAGAAGCGCCTCTCACCAAAACCGTACTCTCCGGCAGTGACGCCACTGGTTATGAAGTGGTGTGGCAGGACGGAGACGAAATCACGGTAAAGGACGCCGCCGGTAAGATAGGAACCTTCACCACCACCGACAGCGGTTCCGGCAATGCCAACTTTACCCTTGCCACCGGCTACGAGGGCAAGACAGCCCCGTACCAGGCCTGGTATCCATCCACGTTCTATAATGACGGCTCCCCGGAACTTCCTGACACACAGCACTATCTGGCGGGAAATGTCGCCAATCCCCCGATGTATGCCAAGAGCAGCACCACCAACTTGCTGTTCAAGAACATAGGCGGCATTATCCGCCTGAACCTGAGCACGGAACTGGCCGATCAGCGGATAAGCCGGATTACCCTGAGTGCCGACCAGGGCCTCAGCGGAGCCATCACCAATGCCGCCACCCTGGCCGATGACGGATTCATTGCTGCAGTGGCGGCAGGCGGCAACCTATCACTGGATTGCGGCGGGAGCGGCGTTCTCCTTTCATCGGCAAGCACGCCGTTCTACTTCTACGTTCCGGCCAATACCTATACCGGCCTCACCATTACTGCCATCACGGTTACGGGTGTCCGGCAAACGTGGACGCTGAAAGAGGGAAAGAACGTGGCTGTGGGCCGGAGCCTGATTACGGACGTTACGCTCAGTTTCACGGAGGAAGTGGTCCATACCAACCTCAGCGCCAAGGGTACGGCCAACACTTACATAGTGAGCGAAGCCGGCTCTTATAAGTTCAAGGCCACTGTAAAGGGCAATGGCGGACTGGATCCGCTCACTGGCACCGATGCCACCGAGATTGTCAAGGCCGATATCAGCGGCGTCACCGTCCTTTGGGAACTGGCCGAGTGCGGCAAGGCCATCCGTTATGCCGACGGGGCCTACGACGTGGGCTATTACGACGGCTATGTCTATTTCAACACGCCGGAGACTTTCGCTGCCGGAGATGCCTACGTGGCCGTTTACAAGGACGGTACCGGCGGAACCGCGGGCGTGTATGACAAGGAGTACGACGAGGTTCTATGGAGCTGGCTCATCTGGGCTACGGATGCGCCTAAAAGTGTGGATTATGGCAGCCTGGTAGTTATGGACCGTAACCTGGGTGCACTGGGAGTTGGCGCTGTCACTTACAGGGGATTTGCCTATGAATGGGGCCGCAAGGATCCTTTCCCCGGCAGCAGTAACGCCAGTTATACGCCATCCGGTTATTACCCTGCCCGCATGACGGCTTACAGCATAGTGAACTTCGATGAGGAGGGTATGTCTGTCGCTTACAGCATTGCCCACCCCACCACCTATCCCTATGGCTGGAGCCAGCATTACTGGCAGAAGGCCGATGAATATACCACCGGTATGTGGTGGAGCGGCCAGAAGACCATATACGACCCTTGCCCTGTGGGCTGGAAGGTTCCCAGCAAGGATGAGATGGACCAGGTACGGCAGTCCAGCGCCAATTTGCCCGGAGCCGGTTTCCTGGGCAATTGCCGCAGCGACTTTGAATACGGCAACCCCGGCAGCTGCTATTACTGGACCAGCACCGGCGTTGACAGGGACCATGCCTGGGCCTGGTACGGAGGCACCAGCTTCAGTGCCGACCACACGGACAATTATACCCGCTCGGGTTATACCATCCGTCCCGTGGAAGACGTGGATGCCCGTAATATCGACGATTACACGGACCTCAGCGCCGTGGCATCGGCCAACAGCTATATCGTCCCTGCCGCCGGAAACTATAAGTTCCAGGCAACCGTGAAGGGAAACGGCGCCGCCAACCTGGCCGGAATCACTGCCGCTACCAGTGCCGAAACTATCGCGGATGCCGCACTGGTGTGGGCTTCCTATGGCACCTCCACGGCTCCTGCCGAAGGGGAACTGATCCGGAAAATCGGATACAAGGATAATTATGTGTACTTCTCCACGGGTGACGAATACCGCGAAGGCAACGCCGTGGTGGCCATCAGGGACATTGACGGCAACATCCTATGGAGCTGGCACTTATGGTTTACGGACGATGATCTGGAAGCCTCGGTGCAAACCTACCCCATAGGCGCCGTGTTCATGGACCGCAACCTGGGAGCCCTGTCGGCCGATACGGCTCCTTCCAACTATGGTCTGCTCTACCAGTGGGGGCGGAAGGATCCTTTCCTGAATACCTATGCCACCTTTGATTTCAGCAACCAGAATGGAACCAATTATGTGCCCAAAGTGTTGGGAACGGCCGAGACCCGGGTACAAATTGACGCTACCACTTATACGCTGGCGGAAACCATTGCGACACCCACCAAGTTCGTTTTCAATAATCCTTATAGACTGAATGCTTATTATTCCTCGGAATGGGCCTGCGACATGACGGATGAGCTCTGGGGTGAAGAGAAAACCATCTTCGACCCTTGCCCTCCGGGTTACCGGGTTCCTTCTTCCTGGCAGTGGCGTGGAGGATTCATGGAGGCGTTCCAGGAGGCCCAACCAAGGGATGCGGAGGCTCTTACCCTGACATTGGGCGGTAACACCTATTCGTTCCCGGATGGTGCATTCAGAATCCGTACCTCACTTTCCTGGAGCACGGATACCCAGACTTATTATCGTTGTTACGGAAGAGGTGCCGTAGAAAAACCGATTTACTTCCAAGCCCACTTATGGTCAGAGGATGGCCTGCTGGCCAATACGGAATATAACGGGTGCAGTGACAGGCAACTGAACGGGTTCCGTTACTGGGATGAATTGAGCAGTACCGACAAGTACGGAAACTATTGGCCGGACAATTACTGCGCCGGTTTCAATGTGCGTTGCGTGAAGGAAAGCAGCATCCGGGTGCGCCCGACAGGATTTGCCTTGAACAAGACGGAGCTGACACTTGCGGAGGAAGAGACGTTCCAGCTTACCGCTTCCTTCGTTCCGGCCGATGTCACCGTAACGATAAGTTCTTGGAGCAGTACGGATGATACGGTGGCTTCCGTGGATGAAAACGGTCTTGTAACCGCTTGGAAGCCAGGTGAATGCGACATTGTGATAACGGCCTTTGACAACGGGGTGACGGGCTCCTGCCATATTACGGTTACGGAAACCGCCTTGGCCATAGTGGATTTGGGTCTCCCCTCAGGAACCAAATGGGCCAACATAAATATGGGTGCCGGTTTTACGGCCGGTACCGGAGATTTTTATGCCTGGGGTGAAACCGCGACGAAAGAAACATTTTCCGGCTCCAACTATATTTTCGGGAATGTCCTTTCTCCCAGTAAATATACTTATGACACCATTGTTACATTGGAGGATGCCGACGATGCCGCTTATGTCAATCTGGGAACCAGATGGCATATTCCTTCACCTGATGATTGGGTTGAGCTCAGGAGTAACTGCAACGCCAGCTCTGTTGAGAAGGGTGCGGTGAGTGGAACCTTGTTTACCAGCAAAGCCAATGGAGCGCAGATATTTATCCCTGACGGCTCCTATTGGACCAACAGCTTGTCCTATGCTCCGGCTTATGGAAGGTATAAGACAGAGTATGCCGCCGAATATGAGTTTGGTATATATTATCCTACTAACGGAGCTGAATACAGCATGTATCGGCATCAGGGTCTGAGTATCCGTCCCGTATATAGATAAGTTTGCTATCTTTGCAAAGGTGAAGCATTTGCACTTTTGCATATTGTCCGTTCTTTTAACGGTCCTCTCCTGCGCCCCGGAACCTGCCGGGACGCAGGAAATGGCCGCTGACGGGCAGTTTATCCGGATGCAGCTGGAACGGCTGCCGGATCTGAATTCCCCCCGGGGCGGGCACGGAGTCCTGCTCTTGGGAGATGAGCCTACCGTGTTCGGTGGCCATACCGACGGATTCAAATTGCTCCGGACGGCGGAATATTTTAAGGACGGAACCTGGCACGAGATACCCATGGCCTATCTGCACGACGGCGGGTTTCAGGCGCAGCTGCCGGACGGGACCGTGATGGTAGGAGGTGGCAGTTCAGAGGATTTCGGCATCGGCCAGAGCTGGGGCGTGGAGGTATATGATCCCTCCGCACACGCTTTCCGGGGAATGGATATCCTGGACAGAAAGCGGGCTTATGCATCGGCCCTCACGCTCCCGGACGGCCGGGTTGTGGTTTCAGGCAACTGGTATGCCGATGACGGGATAGGGCTGTACTCTCCCAAAGACGGCTTCGTGACGGTGAAAGAACTGCCCTCGGGCAGGGTGCAGCCGTGGATTCTGCCCGAAGGGGAGGACATGATAGTTTTCGGTGGCGAGGACAATTATGGCAAGGAGGCCGATGCCCGGGTGGACCGCCTTGTGGGAGAGTCTTCCCGGGAGCCCCTGTTGGAAGACTGGGCGGTTTTCAGGAGCAGCTATCCTCCGGAGCAATGTGGCATCGGCCTGAATACTTACCTTGTTCCCGCCCGGAACCGGGCTGATGGGAGTTTTGGCATGCTCAGGGTTACGGACGGGCATTTTTCCCTGCTGGAAACAGAGGAATCGCTCCCCACAGAAGGAATCGACGGAGAGAGAATCAAACATTTTTTCGCACTGCAGACAGATCGCCGCGAGCGGCTAGTCTGGCTATATGGCAATGGGGACCGCGGCCGATATTATGTGGCCCGGCTGGACTACGATGCCATCTTTGATGGCCGCAAGGCGGGCATTCAACTCTATTATGCCGAACATCCCGACGGGGGTTTTGCCTCTGTGCAACCCATACTGCTTCCTGGAGAAGGTTTTTTGGTGGCTGGCGGCGTGGGTTTTGAAAAGCAGGCCGACAGCCAGACAAGCAGCAATTTCGTCACGTCCCGGGAAGTCTGGCTCCTGCGCACGGAACCCCGCTCCAAGGCCGCCTTCCCGTGGGGATGGGCCGCTTTGCTGCTGGCGGCCGTGCTGGCACTGGCAGCCGTGTATGTGTTCCGGCGCAAAAAACCGGAGTCCGTTCCGCCCGCATCGGCAGAAACGGAGGAAGGTACAAACCGCAGCGATCTCCTGGGCCAGATGGTGAACTTGATTGAGGAAAAGGAACTCTGGAAACGGGCCGACCTGCGGCTGGACGATATTGCCCGGGAACTGGCTTCCAACCGGATGTACATTTCCACCCTCCTCAACTCCATTTCCGGCGTGAGTTTCACTACTCTCATCAACGGGTACAGGATAAAGCATGCCCAGCAGCTGATGCTGGAGCATCCCGACATGCTCATGGACACCGTAGCCGAGGAGTCCGGCTTCTCTTCCCGGACGGCTTTCTTCCGGAATTTCAAGGCCCAGACCGGAATGACACCCAAGCAGTGGTTGTCGCAATCGGCGGAAGAAAACGTTTGACGCTCCGGCCCCGTTATCCTTGCTCTTGTCCGAGATTTTTCGTAAATTTGCGTCGATTTATAAGGCAAATCAACTTTAATTCTATAAAATTATGCAGATCGTATCCGTTTTCGGTAGAGAAATCCTTGATTCCCGTGGAAATCCTACCATCGAAGTAGAAGTTACCCTTGATTCCGGTTTTGTTGGTGTAGCAGCCGTCCCTTCCGGCGCTTCCACCGGTGAGAATGAGGCCCTGGAGCTTCGTGATGGCGACAAAGAGCGCTATTGCGGCAAGGGCGTCCTCAAGGCCGTAGACAATGTGAACAAGGTCATCGCTCCCGAAATCATCGGCATGGATGCCACGCAGCAGCGCGCCATCGACAAGGCCATGATCGAGCTGGACGGCACTCCCACCAAGAGCAAGCTGGGCGCCAACGCCATCCTGGGCGTCTCCCTGGCCGTTGCCAAGGCTGCCGCTGCCGAACTGGGTCTCCCGCTGTACCGCTATCTGGGCGGCACCAACGCCTATGTGCTGCCGGTTCCCATGATGAACATCATCAACGGCGGTGCACACAGTGACGCTCCCATCGCTTTCCAGGAATTCATGATCCGTCCCGTAGGCGCCAACAGCGAGGCTGAGGCTGTCCGCATGGGCGCAGAGGTCTTCCACGCCCTGCAGAAGGTGCTCAAGGGCCGCGGCCTTTCCACCGCCGTGGGCGACGAAGGCGGTTTCGCTCCCAAGCTCAAGGGTATCGACGACGCCCTGGACTGCATCATCGAGGCCATCAAGAACGCCGGTTACGAGCCCGGCAAGGATGTGAAGATCGCTATGGACTGCGCCGCTTCCGAATTCTGCTTCAAGGGCGATGACGGCAAGTTCTACTATGACTACAAGCAGCTCAAGGACGGCAAGAAGAAAGACCCTCGCGGCCGCAAGCTCACCACCGAGCAGCAGATCAACTACCTCAAGCAGCTCATCTCCAAGTACCCCATCGACTCCATCGAGGACGGCCTCAGCGAGGAAGACTGGGAAGGCTGGGTGAAGCTCACCAAGGCCATCGGCGACCGCTGCCAGCTGGTAGGCGACGACCTCTTCGTTACCAACGTGAAGTACCTGCAGAAGGGTATCGAGATGGGTGCCGGTAACTCCATCCTCATCAAGGTGAACCAGATCGGCTCCCTCACGGAGACCCTGGACGCCATCGAGATGGCCCACCGTCACGGCTACACCACCGTTACCAGCCACCGTTCCGGTGAGACTGAGGACACCACCATTGCCGATATCGCCGTGGCCACCAACAGCGGCCAGATCAAGACCGGCTCCCTCAGCCGCACGGACCGTATCTGCAAGTACAACCGTCTCATGCGCATCGAGATCGAACTGGCCGATGAAGCCCGTTACGGTTACAAGAAACTTCGCTAAGTGCCTGCTGGCAGCCCTGGTGGCTGTCGCCTGCACTGCGGAATCAAGCAAAGAACAGGCTCCGTATTTACCGGAGCCTGTTTCTCCTATTGCCAGCCCCCGGAAGGCGGTGGTGGAGTTTGACGACGCCCTTACCGCCCTCATCGAGGAAGACCTGGCGGCTGGCTCGCTGGAGACCAAATCGGCCCCGCTCAATACCGCGCTGGAGGAGCTGGGCATCGTGGGCATGCGGAGGGTTTTCCCGGATGCGGGAGAATTCGAGCCGCGTACCCGCCGGGAAGGCCTGCACCGTTTCTACCGGGTAGAGTTTTCCCAGCCGACATCCCTCACCAAGGCCCAGGCCAGTTTGTCGGCCGTGCCCGGTGTGGTGTCGGTATCGCCGGTGAGGAAAGTGCGCCGGAGCGGTTTCAACGATCCGCTTTTCTCCCGCCAGTGGCATTATGTGAACGCCACCTACGAGAATGCCGATATCAATGTGGAGCGGGTGTGGGGTAAATACACCAAGGGAAGCAGCAAGGTGGTCGTGAGCGTGGTGGACGGCGGCGTGTGGGCGGAGCACCCGGATCTTCGGGACAATATGTGGCGGGATGCTTCCGGGGGGAGCGGATTCAATTTTGTCCGAAACAGCTACACTATTGTTCCGGATGCCCATGGAACCCATGTGGCCGGCACCATCGGCGCCGTGAGCAACAACGGGATAGGGGTTGCCGGCGTGGCCGGCGGAGACGCGGAAGCCGGAATCGCGGGCGTACGCCTGATGTCCTGCGAAATTTTTGAAGGGGATGAAGGGGCTAATAGTGACGACACCTGGGCCGCCCTCAAATGGGGTGCGGACAACGGCGCCGTCCTCAGCAACAACAGCTGGGGATATTATGCCGATGGGTGCGTGGACGGGGAGGAAGACGGCATTGTCTCCGAGGAAGAGCTTCGTGTCTACAAGGGCATCCCGCTGGACCGTGCAGGCAAGGCCGCCATCGATTATTTCATCAAATACGCCGGCTGCGACAACGAAGGGAACCAGCTGCCGCAATCTCCCATGAAGGGAGGCCTGGTGTTTTTCGCCTGTGGAAATGAGGGCATAGACTACGATATCGTATCGGCCTATACACCGGTCATTTCCGTGGGAGCTTTCGGAGCCGCCGGGAAGCGTACCTCCTATTCCAATTATGGAAAATATGTAGATATCGCCGCTCCGGGCGGAGACGGGTTAATCTCCGGCGACAGCATTTGGAGTACGGTTCCCACCTCCAGTAATTCCAGCGGCTATGCAGGTTCCGGCTGGTCGGGGACATCCATGGCCTGCCCGCATGCCGTGGGGGTGGCAGCGCTGGTAGTCTCCTATTTCGGTGGTCCGGGTTTCACCCAGGAAACCTGCCGGGAAATCATCCTGACTGGTCTGGGAAAGGCTGTGGGCGGCTCCAAACCCATCGGCCGAAAACTGGATGCCTTCTCCATTTTCGAGAAGGGAATCGAAATAATGGGAAAGCAGAATCCGGGTATCCCTCTGCCTCCCGTGATAAGTCTTTCCAAAAGCACGGTTACCCTTAAGGCGCATGAGCAGGTTGTGATAGCGGTATCGGCTTCGGATCCCAATTTTGACGATTTTACCCTCAGCTGCACTCCGGGCTCGGACGCCCTCAGCTTTAATCCGGAAAACGGGCAGGCCGTCATTGTGGGCCGGAATGCGCCCGCAGGAACCTATAAGGCTGTTTTCACGGCCACGGACGATACGGGACTCTCTGCCGATGCCGTCCTGGAATACACCCTGCTGCCTAATCACCCTCCGGTGGTGAGCGGCTATCTGGAAGACCGGATTCTCCAGAAGGAGGAATCCTTTGCCTCTCCTTTCCTGGACGAAGATGGGGAGACCCTCACCCTGCAGGCCAAATGTACAAACACCATGGTGCTCAAGGTGGGAGTGAATGCCTCCTCGGGCATTGACCTGGTCCCGGTAGGGGATGGAGTGGTGACTGTAACCCTTATCGCTACCGATGGCCTTGGGGAGAGTGCGTCCCTGAGTTTCCGGGTGGCCGTGCGCACGTCTTCCAAGTCCATGGACATTTATCCTGTCCCGGCCTCTACGGAAGTGAATTTCTGGCCGGATTCCCTGGAAGAGAAGCCACTGAAGGTGACGCTGTATTCCGTTACGGGCAGTAAAGTCCTGCAGGCCGATTTCTCTGCCGGCGTCTTCCTTCCCGCGGTGCTGGACATCACTTCCCTGGCACCGGGAAAATATACCGCCCTATTGGAATACGGCGGTATAAGTTGGCGGGAAACTATTGTGAAGATCTAGAGCGTATCCTGTTTCAGACTCTCGATGTACTTGGCAATCCGGTTCAGCTGGGCCGGGATGGGGATGCTCTGCGGGCAGTGGCTCAGGCATTCGCCGCAGGAGATGCAATGGTCGGCCTGGCGCACCGTGGCAATCGCGCGGTCGTAACTTACCAGATAGGCCCTCTTGAGCTTCCGGTAGTTCTTCTGCTCCTGTGACTGGGCGTAGGTCCCTTCCGTGATGCAGCGGTTGTAGTGCTGGAAGGTTCCCGGAATATCGATACCCCAGGGGCACGGCATGCAGTATTTGCAGTCCGTGCAGTTGATCATGGGGTATTCCGTCATCTGGACGGCCATCTCTTCCATGAATTCCAGCTCTTCCTCCGTCATGGGCCGGAAATGCGAGAAGGTTTGGACGTTCTCCACCAGCGGGTCCATATTGGTCATACCGGAAAGGGTACAGAGGACGCGCTCGTGGGAACCGCAGAAGCGGAAAGCCCAGGAGGCCACGCTCTTGTCCGGTTCGCGCTGTTTCATCTGGCGGGCGATGCCTTCGGGCACATTGGCCAGGCGGCCGCCCAGCAGGGGCTCCATAATCACGATGGGAATGCCCCGCTTGTCCAGCTCCTCATACAGATAGGAAGCGTTGGCGTTGCGCCGGCCGTCGGCATGGTTCCAGTCCACATAGTTCATCTCTATCTGCACGAAGTCGAAGTGATATTCTCCGCTGTCGTGCATGGCGATAAGGCTGTCGAACTCCGAGGGGCTGCCGTGGAAGGAGAAGCCCAGGTTGCGGATACGGCCCGCCTCCCGCTCCTTGACCAGGAACTCCATCATCCCGTTCTGCACGTACCGCTGACGGAAGGCCGCTACGCCGCCGCTGCCGATGGCGTGCAGCAGGTAATAGTCGAAGTAGTCCGTCTTGAGCTGCTCAAAGGAGTCGTGATACATCTTGATGGAAGCCTCCGGCGTCTGGTTGTTGAAGTTGGAGAGCTTGGTGGCAATGTAATACTTCTCCCGCGGATGCCGGCTGAGGGCGATGCCCGCCGCCATTTCGCTCTGTCCCTGCAGGTAGGCGGGGGAGGTGTCAAAGTAATTGATTCCGTGTTCGATGGCGTAATCCACCATCTCGTTCACGGCTTCCTGGTCAATGACGCTCCTGCCTTCGGCATTGCGTACCATAGGCCAGCGCATGCAGCCGAAACCCAGCAGGGAAACCTTGTCCCCGTTGTTGGGATTGGTCCTGTAGACCATCTCTCCCGGACCTTCGTCACTCACTTTGGCCCCCTGGGAACCCTTGGGAGCACAGGCCGCGGCCAGGGCCGCTGCGCCGCTTATCTTGATAAAGTCTCTCCGTTTCATACGTGTACCTCCTTTCCGTTAACCGTAATGGCGCTGATGGGCCTCACAGGGCACAGATATTCACATTTTCCACAGCCGATGCAAACTTCTTCGGCTACGACGGGGCGCCTGTGTTCCCCATCGTCCACCATCATGATGGCACCCGTGGGACAGGCCTGTGCGCACTTGCCGCACTTGCTCTTTCCGGTAGCCTCCAGACACAGATTTACATCCACGCCGGCCGTTCCCAGATGGAAGTTGGTCTTGACCTCCTTGGAGATGGGCAGGATGGCGCCGGCGGGGCAAAGTTCGCCGCAGCGGGTGCATTCCGGCCGGCAGTAACCTTTCTCGAAACTCATCTCCGGCTGCATCAGGTGTTCCAGCCGGCTGGAAGGCCGAAGTACATGGTTGGGGCATTCGGCCACGCACAGCTGGCAGGCGGTGCAGCGGCGGTAGAAGTTCCTTGCGCCGAGGCTGCCCGGGGGTGTGATGGGTATTTCCCGCTTGGGAGCCTGTTTGGGCAGCACATCGGCAAAACCGCCGTCCACCTTCTTGTCGGCCTCCTGCGCCCGGGCTTCGATGCCCTTGAGGGCGGCGGAACCAACGGCGATGGCGGTGCCGGCGAAGAAGGCCCTGCGGCCCTTGTCATCCTCTTTTTGGGCCGATTTCTTGGACTTTCCCCACACAAAGCGGTACTTGAGCCCGCCGAACTTGCAGGTGTCCAGGCAGTTGAAGCAGTCTACGCAGCGGCTGTAGTCTATCTTCTGCTCCTCTTTGCCGATGCTGATGCACTGGGCCTTGCAATGGATTTCGCAGGATTTGCACTTCTTGCACTTTTCCGTGTCGATGACGGGGCGGAAAGCGGCGAAGCGGGACAGGAAACTGAGGGTGGTGCCCACCGGGCAGATGGTGTTGCAGTATGTGCGGCCGCCTTTGAAGGAGAGGACTACGATGATCACCAGCATTACCGCTGCAATGATAAAGGTGGGCAGGCTGCGGATCCAGACCTCACGCGGGTAGAAGGCATAGCTGCCGGCCTTCTCTGCCAGATAGGCAAAAAAGTTGTTACCCCAGAGGTACAGCGGCTGCAGCAGGTTCTGGACCATGCGGCCATAGGCGCTGTAGGGTGCCAGCAGGGCCACGAAGACCTGCACGCCGGCAATGAGCGCTATCACAAAGAGCGCCCACACGCCGTAGCGGAGCCACTTTAGCTCCTTCTTATACTTGTAAGGGGCTTTGCTCTTGCGGGTTCCCAGCCAGGAAATCCCGTCCTGGAGCACGCCCAGGGGACAGATAACCGAGCAATACACCCGTCCGAAAACCAGTGTGAGAAGTACCAGGAAAAAGACGGCTCCCACATTCAGGGCCAGTAAGGCGGGGAGGAACTGCAGCTTGGCCATCCATCCCAGCCAGTGGTGCAATACTCCGCTAAAGTCCAAAAGGAGAAGCGTAATTCCCACCCAGAACACTATGGCGAGGACAACTCTTAGTTTTTTAAGCATATAGAATCAGTATTCGTTTGTACAAATATACAAATAAAAATGGAAGTTACTGCTTCCGGTCTTGGGCTAAGACTTCGTTCTGGACCCTCACGGACTCATCGTGGATGGCGTTCATGATGGTGCGGATGGCTTCCTCGGACAGGCCGTAAGCGCGGCCTTTTTCCACCATGTCGGCCAGCAGGGCGTCCCAGCGGGACATCTGCAGGATGGCCACATTGTGCTCTTTCTTGTTTTGGCCTATCTTCCGGCTCACATCCATACGGGACTTCAGCAGCCAGAGCAGGTTCTCGTCCAGTACGTCAATCTGGGCGCGGAGCTGGTCGATGCCTTCCTTGTACTCTTTGTTGTCGGAAGTGTTTTCGCGGATAATCAGACTCTCCAGCAGCGTCTGAAGCCCCTGCGGGGTGAGCTGCTGCTTGGCGTCGGACAGGGCGCAGGCGGGATTGCAGTGGCTTTCCACCATGAGTCCGTCCAAGCCCAGGTCCATGGCCCGCTGGGACAGTTCCTGCAGGTATTTCCGGTCTCCGGCCATATGGGAAGGGTCGGCGAAGAAGACCATCTCCGGATAACGGGAGCGCAGCTCGATGGCAATCTTCCAGCCCGGGTCGTTGCGGTAGGCAATGGGGGCCGATGTGGAAAAACCGCGGTGGATCACGCCCAGTTTCCGGATGCCTGCGCGGTTCAGGCGCTCCAGGGCGCCGATCCACAGGTCAATGTCCGGATTCACGGGATTTTTCACCAGTACGGGGATATCGGTGCCTTCCAGGGCATCGGCAATCTCCTGCATCAGGAAGGGGTTGGCGCTGGTGCGGGCTCCCACCCACACCATATCGATGCCGTACTTGATGCATTCCAGGACGTGCTTTTCCGAAGCCACCTCCGTGCAGGTCCACATCCCCAGTTCCTGCTTCACGCGGCGCAGCCATTTGAGGCCGGGTGCACCCACGCCCTCAAAGGAGCCCGGATGCGTGCGCGGCTTCCAGATGCCGGCGCGGAAAACGTGGATGCCGAAGGCGGCCAGCCCGCGGGCCGTTTCCATCACCTGCTCTTCGGATTCGGCGCTGCAGGGGCCTGCAATGCACATGGGCCGGGGAAGGGTAAAGAACCCCCACTCGGTTCCGGGGATGATATCAAGTTCGTATGCCATACTATCGGATAATCTTTTTAATCTTGTTGGCTTCCTCTATGAGGCTGCGGACGCGGTCTTCGTCGTAATCGGCCACGGCATCCCGGAAAGCCTTCATCTTGTCTATATAGGTGTCCATCACATGCAGCACGTTGTCCCGGTTCTGGGTGAGGATGGGGACCCACATGTCGGCGTTGGACTTGGCCAGGCGTACGGTGCTGGAAAAACCGCCGGAAGCCAGATCGAAGATATGCTTCTCGTCCTTTTCCTTGTCCAGCACGGTGAGGGCCAGGGCAAAGGAAGTGACATGGGAGATGTGCGACACGTAGGCGGTATGCACGTCGTGCTGCGCGGCGTCCATCCGGATGGGGCGCATGTTGAGGGTGGCGTACAGTTCCTCAATAAGCTTGACTGCCTTGGGCGAACTCTCTTCCGAATTGGCGAAGATGCAGGCCCGGCCGTCGAAAAGGCCCGGCATGGCCGCCCAGGGGCCGCTGTACTCCGTGCCCGCCATGGGATGGGTGGACACGAACTGCTTCCGGCAGGGATGGTAATGGGTGGCCTGGCAAATCTGTTCCTTGGTGGAGCAGACGTCAATGACAACCTTGTCCTTCCACGCAGGGGCAGAGGCGTTTTCCGATGCATCGGCCTTCTTTTCAGCGAAGGAAAAAGCCTCTGCCCCTGAGTGGAAACGGTCCAGGATGTCGCACACCAGCTTCACGGCCGTTCCCACCGGCACCGCCACCACCAGGATATCGGCCCGCTCCACGCATTCCTCGTAGGGAACCACCTGGTCCACCAGGCCGATGGTCTGGGCTGCCTGTGCGCTCACAGGGTCGTTTTCCACGCCCAGCACCTGCCCGGCAAAGCCGCGGCGCTTCAGGTCGATGGCCATGGACCCGCCAATGAGGCCCAGGCCGATGACCCCTATGGTTTTCTGCTTCTCGCTCATTTTCAATCACTTACGCTAATACCCTGCCGCACTCTGACAGCAGGGTATTTATGTAACTATCTTACTTGCAATTAGTTAAGCAATTCTGCACTCTCTCCAACGCACACTCCAGGGTGGGAACGTTGGCGCAGAGGGAGATACGGATGTAGTTTTCCCCGTTGTGGCCGAAGATGAAGCCCGGAGTGATGAATACGCCGGCTTCGTAGAGCAGCTTGTCGCTCACCACCTCGCCGGGAGTCTTCCCTTCCACGGCGGGCATCTGAGGCAGACGGCCGAACACGAAGAGGCCGGCGGCGTCCGTGCTGTAGGTGGCGCCCAGGGCGTCCATGATGCGCCAGGCCACCTTTTCCCGGCGGTGATATTCCGCATTGAGCTCGCGGAACCAGTCCTCACCGGCCTGCAGGGACTCTACGGCCGCCAGCTGCAGCGGGCGGAAGATACCGGAGTCCATCTGGCTCTTCACCTTGAGGATTTCCTTGATATAGGCCGGATCTCCCAGGATCATGCCCAGGCGCCAGCCGGCCATGTTGTGGGCCTTGGACAGGGAATTCATCTCCAGGCAGCACTCCTTGGCGCCCGGAACGGCCAGGATGGAGAGCGGATCCGTGTTCCGGATAAAGCTGTACGGATTGTCGTTGATAAGGAGGATCCGGTGCCGGCGGGCAAAGTCCACCAGCTTTTCATACAGCTCCGGCGTGGCCTTGGCGCCGGTGGGCATGCCGGGGTAGTTGGTCCACATGAGTTTTACGCCCGTGAGGTCCATTTTCTCCAGCTGGTCAAAGTCCGGATACCAGCCGTTTTTCTCCAGCAGGTCGTACTTGATGATGCGGGCGTCCACCATAAGGGAGGCCGATGTATAGGTGGGATAGCCGGGATCCGGGATGAGCACGCCGTCGCCGGGGTTCAGGAAGGTGAGGGAGGCCAGCAGGATGCCCTCCTTGGAGCCCGTCAGGGGCTGGATTTCGCAGGCGGGATCCAGCGTTACGCCGTAAAAGCGGGAATACCATCCGGCAATGGCCTTCCGCAGCTCCGGGATGCCGGTATAGCTCTGATAGCCGTGTACGCCGTCCTTGGCGGCTTCGCGGGCAAGGACTTCCAGGGAGGCGCGGGGCGGTGTTCCGTCCGGCGAGCCGATACCCAGGTTGATGATGGGATCCAGGCCCTTGGATGCCCTTTCGGCATTGAGACGGGCCATTTCCTTGTTCTTGATGGAGAAGTAATACTCTTTGACGGACAGTGTCCGCTTGGCAGGTTGGATAATCATATGTTCGTTCTATAAAGCTGCTTTGTATTCTCCCAGGATCTGCAGATCCTCCAGGAGGGGGCGCACCGCCTGGAGGGCCTGGCGGTAACGCAGGATGTCGTTGAATTTGATATCGGCATAAAAGAAGTACTGCCACTCGCGTCCCGGGATGGGCAGCGACTGGATACGGGTGAGGTTCATGTCGTAGAAGGACAGGATGGTGAGGATCTGCGCCAGGGAACCGGGCTTGTGCGGCAGCACAAAGCAGAGGGACGCCTTGTCAATGTCCTTTTCCGGTATGGTGAGATAGTTGTCCAGGACCAGGAAACGGGTGAAATTCTGCTTGTAGGTTTCAATGCCGGGGGCCAGGATTTCCAGGCCGTAGAGCTCCGCCGCCAGGGCCGATGCCACCGCGCCCACCCCTTCCAGGGCCAGTTCGGCCACATCCCGGGCGCTCTTGGCGGTGTCTTCACTCTCCACCAGCCGGATCCAGGGGCAGTTCTTCTCAAAGAAGGGGCGCGTCTGGTTGATGGCCATGTAGTGGGTGTGCACCTCCCCGATGTCTTCCAGCCGCTGGCCGGGAAGGGCCATGAGGTTCTGCTGGATGCGCAGGTACACCTCTCCCTTGATGCGCAGTCCCTGCTCCCGGAGGAGTTCGAAATTGTGGATGAGCCCCCCGGAGACCGTGTTTTCGATGGCCATCACGGCCGCATCGGCCCGGGTTTCGTCCATGGCGGTGTACAAATCCGGGAAGGTGTCGCATTCCACTATGGAAAGCGGCGTATCTGAATAAAATAAACGGGCTGCTTGTTCATGAAAGCAGCCCTTGTATCCCTGGATAGCTACCCTTTTCATTATTAGACGGTGAGGATATCCTTTTCCTTGGCGGCGATTACCTCATCCACCTTCTTCACCCACTTGTCCGTGACCTTCTGGAGTTCCGCTTCCCCTTCCTTCTCCCCGTCCTCGCTGAGGCCGTCGTTCTTCTGGGCTTTCTTGAGGAGGTCTATACCGTCCCGGCGCACGTTGCGGATGCTCACCTTGGTGGTCTCTCCCTGGGCCTTGGCCTTTTTGATGAGGTCTTTTCTGCGCTCTTCCGTGAGGGCAGGCACCATGCAGCGGATGATTTCCCCGTTGTTGGAGGGGGTGAGACCCACGTTGGCATCCAGGATGGCCTTCTCAATCTTGTTAATCATATTGCGCTCCCAAGGCTGGATAGCGATGGTCTTGGCGTCCGGCGTAGTGACGGAAGCCACCTGGGTGAGCGGCGTGGCGGTGCCATAATAGTCCACCATTACAGGATTGAGGATGGCAGGGGATGCCTTGCCAACACGATAGTTCTTGAGGTCTTCCTCCAGAAAGTCTACTGCGTCCTGCATTTTACTGGACATGGCGTCCACTATTTCTTTAGCTTTAGGTAACATAGTTATCTTGTTTTCTCAATTTGCAAAGATATAAAAAAATGATGGAAATCCGTCAGTTTTGGTTAACTTTGTACGATTAATACGTAATATGCTGTACGGTATTTTATTGGCAATCAGGCATCTGTTTTACGACAAGGGTTGGAAGAAGTCCTATGAGGCTTCCGTTCCCACCATCTGCATCGGCAATATAACGGTTGGCGGCACCGGAAAGACCCCGCATACGGAAATGGTCCTTCGGCGGCTGCTCAAAAGTGACGACTGGGCGTACAGCAATCTGGCGGTTCTTTCCCGGGGGTACAAGCGCAAAAGCAAAGGTTTTCAGTTGGTTCCGCGGGACGGGACGGCGCTCCTTTATGGCGACGAGCCGCTCCAGATGGCCAAAAAGTTCCCCTCCGTTACGGTGGCGGTGGACAAGGACCGGGTGCGCGGCTGCGAAACACTTTCAGCAGGGAGGATGTTGCCATCCTCCGCTGAAATCATCGTCCTGGACGACGCCTTCCAGTACCGCAAATTGCGGGCCACCCTTAACATCGTGCTGGTAGATTACAACCGGCCCGTGCATAAGGACAGCTTGCTGCCCTGGGGGCGCCTGAGGGACCTTAAGAGCCGTCTGAAGGCGGCCGATATGGTTATCGTGACCAAATGCCCGGCCTATGTGGACGACTGGGAGCGGAGCCAGTGGGTGAAATACCTGCGCCTTACCCCGGAGCAGAAGCTCTTCTTCACCACCTTCACCTATGGTGCCATGGAGCCCGTTTTCCCGGAGGGAGATGCCCGCTATACGTATTCCAAACGCCTGGTGCTGTTCACCGGCATCGCCAACGACGCGCCGCTCAGGAGCCACCTCTCGGACACCTACAAGATTGTCCGGCGCATCGGCTTCCCGGATCACCACAAATATACCCGGGCCGATATCGGCACCCTCAAGGCTGCCGTGAAGGAATTCCCCACGGCCTGCCTGGTAACCACCGAAAAGGACGCCCAGCGCATCTTGGACGTCAGGAACGTGCCCGAGGAACTGCGCCTGCGGATGTTCCGGATACCCGTGGAGGCCACTTTCCTCACTCCGGAGGAGGATGCCGCCTTTACGGAGACCCTGCTCCAAAAACTGAAAAAGTGAAAATCGGCAACATAGACCTGGGGGAGCGTCCGGTTACCCTGGCGCCTATGGAGGACGTCACGGACGCCAGTTTCCGCATCCTTTGCCGGGAGGCGGGGGCCGCCATAGTCACCACGGAATTCGTAAGCTCCGACGGCCTGGTGCGGGATGTCCAAAAGACCATCGCCAAGATGCATACCCTGGAGGAAGAGGCCCCGGTGGCCGTCCAGATCTACGGGAGCATTCCGGAGGCTATGGTGGACGCTGCGCGCATGGCGGACCGTGCCGCGGAACTTGCCGGGGGACATGGGGCCGATATCGTGGACATCAACTTCGGCTGCCCGGTTTCCAAGATTGCGGGCCGGGGCGCCGGCAGCGGCATGATGCGGGAGCCGGACAAGATGGTGGCCATTACCCGGGCCATCGTGGAGGCGGTTGGGAAGCCCGTCACCGTAAAGACCCGCCTGGGCTGGGATGACAGCTCCAAGATCATAGTGGAACTGGCCGAAAGGCTGCAGGACACGGGCATATCGGCCCTCACCATCCATGGCCGCACGCGCTGCCAGATGTACAAGGGGGAGGCCGACTGGACGCTCATCGGCGAAGTGAAAAACAACCCTCGGATGCACATTCCCATCATCGGCAACGGGGACATCAATTCGGCGGCAAAGGCTAAGGAAGCATTTGACCGCTACGGAGTTGACGGCATCATGGTGGGGCGCGCCAGCTTCGGCCATCCGTGGATTTTCACGGAAATCCGGCACCTGCTGGATACCGGTGAGGAGCTTCCTCCCATGAGCGTCCGGGACCGCGTGGCGCTGGCCAAACGGCATTTCCAGCTTTCCCTGGACCTCAAAGGCCCCGTGACGGGCGTATACGAGATGCGCCGTCACCTTTCCTGCTATTTCAAGGGCCTCCGGGACTTCAAGGAAACCCGCATCAAACTGGTCACCTCCAAGGACCCGGAAGAAATCCTCTCCACCCTGGACTATGTGGCCGCCCGCTGGGGTGCCGAAGCTCCCCCCGCAGAAAGCGCCTACGGCCTTTAAGTCAGAAGCCTGTCTGTCTCCAAGGGCATCGGCATTTTTTTGTCCTTGGAGACAGACAGGCTTCTGCTATAGGGCATCGGCTTTTTTTCGTCCTTGGAGACAGATAGGCTTCTGACTTAGGGCATCGGCATTTTTTTTGGTGTTTTCATGGAAAATGCGTACCTTTGCGGTCCCTCTGACTATGGGGGGATCGCAACTTTTTATGTTAAACCATTAATAATCAAGACAGTGGACACACTTAGCTACAAAACAGTTTCCCTGAACAAGGCAACTGTGAACAAGGAGTGGCTCGTCATTGATGCAACCGATCTCGTACTCGGTCGCCTGGCTTCCCGCGTAGCCCTGGTGCTGCGTGGCAAGAACAAGCCCGGCTTCACCCCGCACGTGGACTGTGGTGACAACGTAATCGTCATCAACGCCGAAAAGATCCGTCTCACCGGCAAGAAGATGACCGACCGCGTTTATACCCGCTACACCGGCTATCCCGGTGGCCAGCGCTTCACCACCCCGCGCGAGATCCTCGCATCCAGACCCGCCGAACTCATCCGTCGGTCTGTGAAGGGCATGCTGCCCAAGACCCGTCTTGGTGACAAGCTCATCAACAACCTGTATGTGTATGCAGGTCCGGAGCACCCGCACCAGGCACAGAATCCCAAAACCATTAAGTTAAACGAAATCTAAACAGAGCACATGGAACAGAAACACGCCCTTGGAAGACGTAAATCAGCTGTCGCTCGTGTTTATGTTGCAGCCGGTAAGGGCAGCATTGTGATCAATGGCCGCCCCATGGAAGAGTACTTCAAGGAGGGAACCCTCCAGTACATCGTGAACCAGCCCCTCGAGGTCACCGGTACAACTGGTCAGTTTGACATCAAGGTAACTCTCGTAGGTGGAGGTACCAAAGGTCAGGCAGAGGCCGTTCGCCTTGGAATCGCCCGCGCTCTTTGCGAGGTGGATAAAGAGGCTTATCGCGCTACCCTGAAGGCCGCCGGTTTCCTCACCCGCGACGCTCGCGAGGTCGAGCGCAAGAAGCCTGGTCAGCCTGGCGCACGTCGTCGCTTCCAGTTCAGCAAGCGTTAATCGGCCTGCATTCACTGGAGTTACGTCAGCACGGCTTTGGTATTCATCAAATCCTGAGATCCCGGTGAGGATGAGAATCTTCCCAGGCTACAACAAGGATTGCCGGGCCGCGAAAAAATTTCGGAGACCAATCAAGGATTGCTACTCCGGATTGATGAAAGAGTTATTAACAAAGACAAAAACAAACCCATGTCTAGAACAAATTTCGATCAGCTGCTTGATGCAGGCGCCCACTTCGGACATCTTGCCCGCCGGTGGAACCCCAAGATGGCTCCGTATATCTTCATCGAGAGGAACGGAATCCACATCATCGACCTGCACAAGACCGTCGTCAAGATTGACGAGGCAGCAGAGTTCCTTAAGGAAATGGCCCGCAGCGGCCGTAAGGTCCTCTTCGTTGCCACCAAGAAACAGGCTAAGGACGTTGTGGCCGCCAAGGCTGCAGAGGTCAATATGCCTTCCGTGACCGAGCGTTGGCCGGGCGGTATGCTTACCAACTTCCCCACCATCCGCAAGGCCGTCAAGAAAATGAACACCATCGACAAAATGAAGGAAGATGGCACCTTCGAGAAGCTCGCCAAGCGTGAGCGCCTCCAGGTGGAGCGCCAGCGTGCCAAGCTGGAGAAGAACCTCGGTTCCATCCGCGACATGTCCCGCCTTCCTTCCGCTCTCTTCGTAGTGGACGTCCAGAAAGAGGCCAACGCCGTTAAGGAAGCCGCCCGTCTGAACATTCCGGTTATCGCAATGGTTGACACTTGTTGCGATCCCACCCCCATCGATTATGTGATTCCGGCTAACGACGACAATACGAAGTCCATCGAGCTCATCATGGATGTGATGTGCAAGGCCATTGGCGAAGGCCTGGAAGAGCGCAAGCTGGAGAAGGAGAAAGAGCCCGAGGCCGAGGCTGCCGAACTGGAAGCCGCCCTCGCTCCCGCTCCTGCCAAGAAGCTGCGTTCCCGCCGCGCCCCCAAGGCCGAGGCTGCTGAGGCTCCCGCAGAGGCCCCCAAGGCTGAAGCTCCCGCCGAAGAACCCGTTAAAGAGTAATAACCGTTAAAAAGCAAGAAACTATGGCTATCGCATTAGCAGATATCAAGAAACTGCGCGACATGACCAGCGCCGGTATGATGGATTGCAAGAAGGCCCTGGAAGAGGCCGAAGGCGATTTCAAGCGTGCCGTTGAAATCCTTCGTGAGAAGGGTAAGTCCACCCTCGCCAAGCGGGGTGACAACGAGACCACCCAGGGTGCCGTCCTCAGCCGCATCAACGGCGGAAAGGCCATCCTCGTATGCCTGGGTTGCGAAACGGACTTCGTGGCCGCTACGCCCGACTTCAAGAAGCTGGCCGGCTCCATCGCCGATGCCGCCATCGCCCAGTTCCCTGCCGACCTGGAAGGCCTCAAGGCCGTCAAGGGTGCCGACGGTTATACCCTGGACGAGGACATCACCAACCAGGCCGGCAAGACCGGTGAAAAGCACGTGCTGGCTTTCTACGGCGCCCTCGAGGCCCCGTTCGTGAGCGAATATGTGCACTTCAACGGCAAGCTGGGCGCCATCGTGGCTTTCAACAAGGTGGTTCCCGCCGAGATTGCCCGCGGTATCGCCATGCAGGTGGCTTCCATGAACCCTGTGGCCGTGGATCCCGCCTCCGTGCCCGCCGAGGTCATTGAGTCCGAAAAGACCGTGGCCATCCAGAAGACCAAGGACGAGCAGGTGCAGAAGGCTGTGGACAACGCTCTCAAGAAGGCCGGCATCAACCCCGCCCACGTAGACAGCGAAGACCACATCGAATCCAACACCGCCAAGGGCTGGCTCACTCCCGAGCAGGCTGCCCAGGCCCGTGAGATCATCGCCAAGGTGGGTGAGGAAACCCTCGCTTCCCTGGCTCAGAAGGAGCAGATGATTAACGGTATCGTGAACGGCCGTATCCAGAAGTTCCTGAAGGAGAACACCCTCATGGAGCAGGAATACCAGCTGTCCGACGACAAGGCCACCGTAGCCGCCGCCCTCAAGGCTGTGGATCCGGAAGCCAAGGTGCTTGCTTTCAAGCGCTTCTCCCTGGCCGACTAATCCGCCCGGTCATCCTGAGCGAAGTCGAAGGATCTGTTTTAGCGCCAGCCGGATAATCGGCTGGCGCTTTTTTTCGTATCTTTGCAGCTGCAATGACGCTATTCCTTACCGGCAGCCCAACCCGTTACGGGGAACCCGGCTTTACGGAGGACAACGGTTTCCTGGCCGCTGTCAAGGCGGCTTTGGCCAAGGTCACCGGCCCGGAGCGCCTGCCCAGGGTACTACTGGTGAGCGCAGCGCCGGACGACAAAGGCTTCACAAGTTCCGTGAAGAAGGGAATGACTACCTGCATCCATAAATCCGGCATCAAGACTGCGGAAATAGTGATGCTGGAGCGCAGTAACGCCGCCCGGACTCCGGAACTGGTGAAAAAGGCCGATTGGATCATCCTCTGCGGCGGGCACGTTCCCACCCAGAACCGCTTTCTCCACGAAATCGGCCTGAAAGAGCTGCTGCAAGGCTTCCAGGGCGTGATGATGGGCTGCAGTGCCGGCAGTATGAACTGTGCCGAAAACGTTTATTCCCATCCGGAACTGCCCGGGGAAGCCGTGGACCCGCAGTACCGCCGCTGGCTCAAGGGGTTGGGCCTCACGGAGATCAACCTCATTCCCCATTACGAGCAGGTGCGGTATGCGAAGGTGGACGGCCTGCGGCTGTTCGAAGACATTGCTTTCCCGGACAGTTTCGGCCATCGCTTCTACACCTTCCGGGACGGCGGATACATCCGGGTCCGGGACGGCCGCAGCGAGCTCCGCGGCGAGGGCTGGGAAATCTCCCAGGGCGGCATGCGCCATCTGTGCAACGAAAATCAATCTTATACGTTTATGAACTTAATATTTATTTCTCCCCATTTTCCGCAGACCTACTGGCACTTTTGTGCCGGGGCCAAGGCCAACGGCGTAAACGTGCTGGCCATTGCGGATGCCGACTACTGGAGCCTTCCCCAGGAGCTCCGCAGCAGCATATCGGACTACTACAAGGTGAACAACCTGGAGAATTACGAAGAGATGTACCGGGCCGTGGCCTGGCTGGCCCACAAATGGGGCCGGATAGACTGGATAGAATCCAACAACGAGTACTGGCTGGAGCAGGACGCGCGCCTGCGTACGGACTTCAACGTGAACAGCGGTCTCAAGACGGACCGCATCGCCGCCATCCGGAACAAGTCCGAGATGAAGAAGTACTACGCCCTGGGCGGCATCCCCACCGCCCGGCAGATCAAGGGTTCGGAAGGGGAGGCCAAAGTGAAGGCCTTCGTGAAAAAGACCGGTTATCCCATCATAGCCAAGCCCGACAGCGGAATGGGCGCCAGCGGCACCACCAAGATCCACAATGCCGATGAACTGGACGCCTGGTTCGCCGCCCATCCCCAGAACTTCGGCTATTATGTGATTGAAGAATTCATTACCGGCCTCCTGGTGAGTTACGATGCCATCTACAATGCCGAAGGGGAGCCCATCTTCGAGAACAACACCGTGTTCCCCACGCCCATCATGGAGATAGTGCACAATGATTTGGACACCTGCTACTGGACCAACAAGACCGTTCCGGCCAAACTGGCTGCCATCGGCCGTCGCACAGTGAGGGCCTTCGGCATCAAGAGCCGCTTCGTACACCTGGAGTTCTTCCAGCTGGACCGCGACCGTGAGGGCCTGGGCAAGAAGGGCGACTACGTGGGCCTGGAGGTGAATATGCGCCCGCCGGGAGGCTATACGCCGGATATGATGAATTTCGCCCACTCCACGGACGTGTACCAGATCTGGGCCGACATGGTGGCCTTCAACGAGCGCCGCAAGGGTGAGGGTGAGCAGTACTACTGCGCCTACGCCAGCCGTCGCGACGGCCACAGCTACAAACACTCACACGAAGAGATCTGGGCCCGCTACGGCTCCGCTATGTGTATGTGTGAACGCGTTCCGGACGCCCTTTCCGACGACCTGGGCAATATGGCCTACATGGCCCGTTTCCAGGACCGGAAAGAGATTGAACCCTTCTTCAGGTTTGTGACGGAATAGGTTCTCCTTTCAATTTACATACGAACTCCTCCGGACTCAGGAACTGGAGGAGTTCGTATTTTCCGTCATAGCGCTTGCGGAGTTTCTTGTCGCTTGTGACAAAGACATCACAACAAGTGTCCAGGGCACGGGACACCTGGGTGTCGTCCTCAAAGTCCCCGGAATCTTCCCTGATAGCATTCTTTATGTCGAATGTGCTTATATAGTCCACGTTGGTGTAGTTAGTCAACCACTCCGCAAAGCGGTAGAATTCACCTTGTTGGACTTGACCGCGCAGGGAATAAGCGGTGTCAAGAATGCTTTGGGTTGAAACGGCTGTTTCTATAAGATTCTTTTTCACGGCTTCCATTATTAGTACAGATGCAGGTGAAGAAGACCTATTGCCGATAATAACATCAAGCAAAACGTTCGTATCCAGAAATGCTTTAATCTTCATCGCTTAGTTCCTCCCATATATGTGCAAGTCTTGGATCTGCTTCCAGTTCTTCTTTTGTGGGCTCTTTCCAGTTTTTGATTCTAAAACTAAGTACTTCTTCCGACACTTTGAAGTCCGGTGGTAATACAGGCCATTCTACCCGGGATGCCCGGTCCAGAACCTCTTCCACATAGGCGTTGAAAGACTGGTTCTTCTGCTTGGCCCGGCGTTTTGCCTGAGCCATAATCCCCGGACGGAGACGAATGATGGTGCTGATTCTTGCAGTTTCCATGATGATATCACTTTTTGCAAAGTTATATCATTTCCGCCAATTAGTCAAATATTATAATCCTTTTTTGGCCGGCCGGCGGGTTTTTTCTCTGCGGAATCCAGCAGGATGAGGAACAATTCCTTGTGCGGGAATAGCCCTTAAATGGGAGAGGTGGGTGACAGAGGCGGGAGACCTCTCCCATAGGAAATGCCACAGAGCTGGCTTAGGAGGGGATTAGTTGGGAGAGGTCCTGGCATCGGCCGAGCCACCTCTCCCAAAAGTCGGCGTAGCACAGAATGAAGATGGGCATTATTTCATATCTCCAAAGATTTTTTTATCTTTGTAGTTACTGAAATAATAGCCATATGCCAAACAGTACAGGGCACATCGCGCAGGTCGTGGGACCGGTGGTGGATGTGCATTTCGATATCGCGGTGCGCAATGCCGAGATAGAACTTCCCCGGATAGAAGACGCCCTTGTGGTCAAGCGTCCGGACGGCCGCAACCTCATCCTGGAAGTGCAGCAGCACATTGGTGAAGACACCGTGCGCTGCGTGGCCATGGACTCCACGGACGGCCTCCGGCGGGGCCTGGAAGTGACTAACACAGAAAGGCCGATAGCCATGCCCACGGGCAGTCAGATCCGCGGCCGCGTGATGAATGTGACGGGAGACGCCATAGACGGAATGGGGGAACTGGAACGCCTGGAGACCCTGCCCATCCACCGGGACCCGCCCAAGTTCGAGGACCTCACCACCAGCCAGGAAGTGCTGTTCACCGGCATCAAGGTCATAGACCTGCTGGAGCCGTACCTCAAGGGCGGCAAGATCGGCCTGTTCGGCGGCGCCGGTGTGGGAAAGACCGTCCTCATCAAGGAACTCATCAACAACATTGCCAAGGCGCACAACGGCTTTTCCGTGTTCGCCGGCGTGGGGGAGCGTACCCGCGAGGGCAACGACCTCCTGCGGGAAATGATAGAATCCAAGGTAATCCGCTACGGAGACGCCTTTGAGAAAGCTATGGAAGAGGGCAAGTGGGACCTCTCCCTGGTGGATCCCAAGGAACTGGAGAAGAGCCAGGTGAGCATGGTCTTCGGCCAGATGAACGAACCCCCGGGCGCCCGTTCCAGCGTGGCCCTCAGCGGCCTCACCCTGGCCGAAAGCTTCCGCGACTCCCAGAAGGCCGACGACCCCAAGGACATCCTCCTGTTCATAGACAACATCTTCCGTTTCACCCAGGCCGGTTCGGAGGTATCGGCCCTGCTGGGGCGTATGCCCTCGGCCGTGGGTTACCAGCCCACCCTGGCCACGGAAATGGGTAAGATGCAGGAACGCATCACCTCCACCAAGAACGGCTCCATCACCTCCGTGCAGGCCGTATATGTTCCGGCCGACGACCTTACGGACCCGGCGCCGGCCACCACCTTCACCCACCTGGACGCCACCACGGTGCTAAGCCGTAAAATCACCTCCCTGGGCATATATCCGGCCGTGGACCCGCTGGAAAGCACCTCCCGCATCCTGGACCCCAACATAGTGGGGAAGGCCCATTACGACACGGCCCAGCGCGTGAAACAGATTCTCCAGCGCAACCAGGAACTCCAGGACATCATTGCCATCCTGGGTATGGACGAACTCTCCGACGAAGACAAGACCACCGTGAACCGCGCCCGCCGCGTGCAGCGCTTCCTGTCCCAGCCTTTCTTCGTGGCCGAACAGTTCACCGGTGTGAAAGGTGTGATGGTCTCCATCGAAGACACCATCAAGGGCTTCAACATGATCCTGGACGGAGAAGTGGATTACCTGCCGGAGCAGGCTTTCCTGAATGTGGGTACCATAGAGGACGCCATAGCCAAGGGCGAGAAGATCCTGGCGGCCGCAAGTGCAAAATAGGCCGATTTTGCACTTGGGAGGCATAAAAACATAGTTGCCAAGTGCAAAAATGGCCCAATTTGCACATGGAATTGAATATGGATGTAATTAAGTTGCATATTCTGAGTCCCGAGGGGACTTTGGTGGAAACGGCGGTATCCCTGGTGTCGCTGCCGGGTATCGTGAGCCCGTTCACCGTGCTCCCGGGCCACGCCGCCCTGGTGACGGCCCTGGTGGCCGGGAACATCCGCTATGTGGAAGACGGCGCGGAAAAGCGCCTTCCCATCCGCGAGGGCTTCGTGGAAGTGAAGGACAATGAGGTAAACGTGTGCGTGGAGGTATGATCCTAACGCTGCTCATATCGCTTTTCTTATTGCAATTTGCTGGAGGGGAGAGTGTCTCCGCCTCCGCGAAAAATTATGCCGATGCTCCGGCGGAGGCAACTTCCCCTCCAGAGGCTGAAGAAATCAATGTGCCGGAAATCATCTTCGGACACATCGGCGACGAATATGAGTGGCACCTGCTGGAGTGGAAAGGGAAACCCATTGCCATCCCGCTGCCGTGCATCGTGATAGAGGATGGCGTGCACGTGTTCACGCTGCACCACGCGACCGAAAACGGATATGCGCTGAATGAAGACGGAAAGCTGGTGAACGCCGTTACGGGCAAGCGCCCGCTGGACCTGTCCATCACCAAGAACGTGCTGTCGGTGATGATGAGCAGCCTCCTGCTGCTGGCCATCATCCTGCTCACGGCCCGCTGGTACCGCCGGCACGATGCGCAGGAGGAAGCCCCCAGGGGCCTGGCGGCGGCCGTGGAGCCGCTGCTGCTCATTCCCTACAATATGGCGCGGGAGAATATCGGCCCGGACTACAAGCGCTATGCGCCGTATCTGTGTATGGCGTTCCTGTGGATCCTCCTTAACAACTTCCTGGGAATCATTCCCTTCTTCCCGGGGGGAGCCAACCTCACCGGCAACATCGCCATTACGATGGTGCTGGCCCTGTGCACCTTCTTTACGGTGAATCTCACGGGTACCAAGCATTATTACAAAGAGATATTTGCCCCGGACGTGCCGGGGTTCCTGAAACCCATTATGCCGGTGATAGAGGTGTTCAGCGCCTTTATGAAACCGGTTTCCCTTACCATCCGGCTGTTCGCCAATATGCTGGCCGGCCATATTATGATCCTGAGTATGGTGTGCATCATTTTCATAGTGGCCAAATACGGACCGCTCCTGAGCGGGGGAATGACGGTGGTGAGCGTGCTCTTCGGCGTGTTCCTGGACGCGCTGGAGTGCCTGGTGGCGTTTATCCAGGCCTACGTTTTTACTATGCTCAGCTCCATTTACATAGGACTGGCAAGGGCACGGGAAGAATGATACTTTTAAATTATTGATATTATGTTACTTACTACTATGATTCTGCAAGCCGCGGCAGGTGCCGCCCTTGGTAAGGTGGGTGCCGCCATCGGTGCCGCCATCGCTGCTCTGGCGGGTGCCATCGGCATTGGTAAGATTGGTAAATCCACTATGGAGGCCATCGCCCGTCAGCCGGAAAGCTCCGGCAACCTGCGTACGTCCATGATTATTGCTGCCGGTATGGTGGAAGGCGCCGCCCTGTTCGCCATCATCGTGTGCCTGCTGGTTGTATTGCTGAAGTAACTTATGAGCCTTGTAACTCCCGATATCGGCCTCATCTTCTGGATGGTCGTTATCTTCGGCATTGTGTTTTTCCTGCTGGCCAAGTTTGGTTTTCCCATCATAACTTCCAGCGTGGAAAAGCGCAGTGACAGGATTGCCCAGTCCCTGAAGGATGCCGATGAGATTGAGGCGAGGATGGCCTCCTGGAAGGTGGAGCAGGCCCGGATGATGGAGGACGTGCGCAGGCAGCAGAGCGCCATCCTGAAGGAGGCGGCGGAGACCCGCAGCCGTA
>JAEEGG010004855.1_pt1 | contig 32436 bp, 30 predicted proteins | sample 9134161 | NCBI WGS metagenome assembly JAEEGG01 (sample SAMN16246543, study PRJNA631951) | gut metagenome | biome: gut microbiome; feature: rumen; material: CR-attached | host: Bos | place: Iran: Karaj | collected 2018-10 | reverse complement strand
ACACCGTTCATCAGAGGCATTATCACTGTATCGGAATTGAGGCGTGGCTCAACCTGCCGGATTGCATCCTCCAGGTCGTAGTTCTTCACTGCCAGAAGCAGGAAATTTATATAAGGAAGCTTAAGCACACTGTCGGTCACCATCTTAGGAATGCAGACTACAGGATCCTGTTTCCACAGCTTCAGGGTCAGTCCGTTGGCCTTCATAGCCTCCAGATGGGCACCCCGTGCAATAAAGGTAAGATCTCTCTTGTCCCGCCAGTTGGTGGTTATGTTCAGGGCAAACATGCCGCCGAAGTATCCCCCTACCCCGCCAAGTCCCATGACCACAATATTGTTATAAGCCGCACTCTTGTCTAAGTTCATCTTCTTCCTTCCTTTCATAAAATGATACAGGATATGCAAGCAAAAAACAAGACCAGAATCCTCTGTTGAAATGCGCGCCCTGACGTGATAAAATGGAATATGGAGGGAACTATGTATCTTGAACCTGGACAGAAGATAAGCACTACTATCATTACTATCTCAAAAGACAGCGTCTTTTTGGACCTTAACGCAAAGAGCGAGGGAATTCTCCCCCTTTCAGACATTCAGAACGATGACGGCACACTGAAAGCCCAGGAGGGCGATTCTATAGACGTCTATTTCATCGGGACAAAAGATGGCGAGATGATGTTCACCACCCGCATAAGCGGAGACAACGCAGACCTGGCGCTGCTTGAGAATGCATATAAACACGGCACCCCGGTGGATGGGCATGTGGAGAAAGAGATTAAAGGCGGCTTCGAAATCACTGTAGGGTCGGCACGGGCCTTCTGCCCATTCTCGCAGATGGGGTTCAGAGAGAAGAAAGAACCCAAGGAATATGTGGGCAAGACGCTGCCCTTCCGTATTATTGAGTTCAAGGAAGAGGGGCGCAATCTTCTGGTCTCCAATCGGGTGATCAAGGAAGAAGAGCACCAGATGGAACTTAAGAGGCTGGCTGGCCAGCTGGTTCCAGGTGCCAGGGTTATGGCAAAGGTTATGTCGCTCGAGAGCTTCGGCGCATTTGTGGAGGTGAACGGCTTCAAGGCGTTGCTCCCTATTTCCGAGGTAAGCAGACAGCGTATCGCTGACATTGCCGATGAACTCAAGGTTGGTGATGAGTTTGAGGTTGTGGTGCTCAAGGCCGACTGGGAGCGGGAAAAGATTTCTGTAAGCCGCAAGGCACTTCTGGCAGACCCCTGGGACAACGCCGCCGAGAAATACCCGGAAGGAACCAAGATCACAGGAAAGATTGCAAGAATATCCAATTTTGGTATATTTATTGAGCTTGAGAATGGTATTGATGGCCTTGTGCACATCTCGGAACTCGATAATATCAAGCCTGGTACTAATATACAGAAAATGTATAAAATCGGAGACAAGATGTCTGTCGTAGTAAAAGAGGTCAAACAGGCTGCAAGGCGGATATCCCTTAAGCCCTCCTCTTCCAAGGAGCAGGATCAGGAGGCGGCCAAGTATATGCAGAGCCAGGGCGGCACCGAGACATATAATCCTTTTGCCATGCTGTTGAAAAAGAAATAATAATATTATAATATATTAATATACAAAAACTTCATAAATGGAGAGAATTGATGAGCGATAACAGAGGTTCATTCGCAAGCAGAATCGGATTTGTATTAGCTGCTGCCGGCTCTGCTGTTGGATTAGGAAACATATGGCGGTTCCCATATCTGGCTGCCAAGAACGGTGGAGGTATCTTCCTCCTTATTTATATCCTTCTTGTGCTTACTGTTGGTATTGCACTGATGACTGCAGAGATCACACTGGGCCGCAAGACAGGCTTAAGCGTATGCAGCGCATTCAAGAAGCTGAACAAGAAATGGGCCTTTGTGGGTGTGCTGGGCGCTATAGTTCCAGCCATCATTCTTCCCTATTACTCTGTAATCGGCGGATGGGTCATGAAATATATGGTTGCTTACTGCGAGGGCGCTGGCAACATAACAGCAGAAGACAGTTTCTTCGGAGGTTTCATCTCCAGCTCTGCTTCCCCGCTTTTCTGGTATGCAGTCTTCATCGGCCTAGTGACTGTCATCATTATATATGGTGTTCATAAAGGAATTGAGCGGGCCAGCAAAATCCTCATGCCTCTGCTGGTGATCCTGACTGTGATCGTAGCAATCTACTCCATCTTCCTGCCAGGTGCCGGAGCAGGTCTTATATATTATCTCAAACCAGATTTCTCAGCCCTCACCTGGAACGGAGTGCTCGGTGCCATGAGCCAGATGTTCTACTCTCTCTCCCTGGCTATGGGTATCATGATCACCTATGGTTCCTATGTCCAGAAGAAGGAGAATATAGAGACTGCTGTGACACACATAGCCCTGTTCGACACAGCAATCGCATTCCTGGCCGGTCTTATGATCATCCCTGCTGTATTCGTATTCATGGGTCCTGAGTCACTGAATGCAGGTCCCGGTCTTATGTTCATTACACTGCCTAAGGTATTCAACAGCATGATTGGAGGCAGCTTCATCGGAGCAGTATTCTTCATCCTGGTATTCTTTGCGGCCCTCACTTCCGCAATCTCACTTATGGAGGCAGTTGTAGCCAGCTTCCAAGATGAATTCCAGTTCTCAAGGACAAAGGCTATCATCGCCACACTCATCATCTGTATAGTACTGGGTGTTCCTTCCTCCATGGGCAACGGAGCATGGTCTGGCTTCCTTATCATGGGCATGGACTTCCTCTCATTCTGCGACTACATCAGTAACAATATCATGATGCCTGTTGTAGCAGTGCTTACCTGCGTATTCGTAGGATTTGTGATCAAGCCCCAGGCTATCATCGAAGAGGTGGAACTCTCCAACACATTCAAGAAGAAAAAGCTGTTCGAGCTTTCCATCAAGTTCTTTGCACCAGTATGTATCTTCATCATCCTGGTATCACAGTTTGTATAAGTTAAAGGAGTATATATGACTATCGATGACATTAAGAATGCAAAGATAAGAGCTTGGATCGAAGACATCAGGAAGATGTGCACCCCCGATGCACTCCATATCTGCGACGGAACAAAGGAAGAGTATGACACTCTTATGAAGAAGATGGTGGACTCAGGTCTTGCCACCCCTCTTAAGAAAAAGCCCAACAGCTTCCTGTTCCGCTCTCTCCCTTCCGATGTTGCCCGGGTAGAGGCCCGCACCTTCATCGCATCAAAGACTGAGGAAGATGCAGGCCCCACCAACCACTGGATCGATCCGGTGGAGCTTAAGAAGACTATGACCAAGCTCTACACCGGCTGCATGAAGGGCCGTACCATGTATGTGATCCCTTACAGCATGGGCCCTGTGGGTTCCCCTATCTCCAAGAACGGAATCGAGATCACAGACTCCGAGTACGTTGTATGCAACATGATTATCATGACCCGCGTAGGCAAGAAAGTGCTTGATGCAATCGGACCGGACGGCGACTTTGTGCCATGCCTCCACTCTGTAGGCAAACCGCTGGCAGATGGCGAATCCGACAACGGCATCTGGCCCTGCGCCGACATGGAGAACAAGTATATCTCCCAGTTCCCCGAGGAGCACACAATCTGGTCATACGGTTCCGGCTACGGAGGAAACGCCCTTCTGGGCAAGAAGTGCTTTGCACTCCGCATCGCCACAGTACTGGCCCGGGACGAGGGCTGGCTGGCCGAACACATGCTTATTCTCAAGCTCACCAACCCGAAGGGCGAGGTCAAATATGTGACCGGCGCATTCCCATCTGCCTGCGGAAAGACCAACCTGGCTATGCTTATTCCAAAAATTCCAGGCTGGAAGGTGGAGACTATCGGCGACGACATAGCCTGGATGAAATTCGGAGCTGACGGCCGCCTCTATGCAATCAACCCAGAGGCCGGCTTCTTCGGCGTTGCCCCAGGAACCTCCGAAAAATCCAACAAGAACGCCCTTGAGGCAGCAAGAAAGAACGCAATATTCACAAACTGCGCCCTTACCGAAGATGGCGACATCTGGTGGGAAGGCATAGGCTACCCTGCCAAGGGCGACCTTATAGATTGGAAGGGCATAAAGCGCCCTGCCCTGCCCAAGGACAAATCGCCCAAGGGCGAGGAGTTCGCACACCCCAATGCCCGCTTCACAGCGCCGGCAAACCAGTGTCCATGCATCGCACCGGAATGGGAAGACCCCAAGGGAGTGCCAATCTCCGCATTCCTCTTCGGCGGCCGGCGCCCTTCCACAGTGCCTCTGGTACATCAGGCCCGGGACTGGAACCACGGAGTGTTCCTGGGCTCCATAGTGGGCTCCGAAGTTACTGCGGCCGTCATCTCCGACCAGGTTGGTCAGGTGCGGCGCGACCCATTCGCCATGCTGCCATTCTGCGGCTACAACATGGGCGACTACTTCCAGCACTGGATCAACATCGGCAAGAAATCTACAGCCGACAAGCTGCCTAAGATTTTCTATGTAAACTGGTTCCGCAAGGATTCTGACGGCAACTTCATGTGGCCGGGCTACGGTGACAACTCCAGAGTTCTGGCCTGGATCTTCGACCGCTGCGACGGCAAGGACAACGCAGTAGAGACAGCTATCGGCTGGATGCCTAAACCAGGCGCACTGAACACCGAGGGCCTTTCCGAGGCCGACAAGGCCAACATCCCGGCCATCACCTCTGTAGACAAAGAGGGCTGGCTCAAGGAGATCAAGGACATCAGGGAAAACCACTATCCTAAGTTCGGCAAGCACCTGCCTAAGGAATTGGCCCAGCAACTGGATATCTTGGAGAACAATCTTAAGAATATGTAAAAAAAAAAGGCAGAGGAAACTCTGCCTTTTTTATTATAGGTACAATATGAATTTACAGAACGGTCTTCTTATCTTCGCCGCCGGTTTTCTTATTGCTATTCTTTTCCGGAAGTTTAGTTCCAGGAACAAGAAATAGAATCACTGAGCTGTAAAAATATCTACAATCTCTTTAGGTGTCTTAGCGTTTAAGAGCAGCTTGCAGAAGTTGCTTGACCTTGTAAGGCGTGCAATCTCAGAAAGAGCCTCGATATGTGGACCAGCCTGCTGAGGTGTTGCAATAAGGAGGAAGAACAGCTTGGATGGCTCGCCGTCCAGGGAGTCAAAATCCACACCCTCTGGCGAAACACCGATAGCAAGAACCAGGTTGTTGACCTTGTGGGTCTTGGCGTGGGGCACTGCAATACCTTTCTCAAGGCCTGTGCTTCCCATATTCTCGCGCAGCATCACAGCCCGGAATACGCTCTCTGCATCCTCAATCTTTCCTGCTTTCTTAAGGACATCAACCAGTTCTTTGATTACATCTGGCTTTGTCTTGGCCTCCAGCGGAATCTTGATTATATCTTCTTCAATAAGATTGACTACTGCCATATATCACTCCTTATAATTTTTCTTTTTATTAAGCTGATAAGTAAACTCAAACTCTTCGGCTAAATTGTTGCTGTTGTACAAAAGAGGAAGATGGAATATACACTCACCCCGCTGGCGGAAGTTGTTTCTGAATACTATATATCCCTTGTAACTCTCGCCCGGTCTGATTCTTACTATGTTCCGATACATGGTTTTCTTTGCAAGGCGGACTCGGGCCAGTTTATCGGACCCCTTGAGATATTTCTCGTCCTCCATATTGGTCTCGATATCGCTTACTACTGCGGCACGGGTTTCCTTCTCTCCGAAGAAAAGCTCTGTCTCTCGGGAATCGTATTTAACAGCCATGCTGGTCTTGTTCCTTATCTCCACCTCAAAAACAAGGGAATAGACGGGGGTAATGGCAAACTCTCTGGCTATATAAGGGTTATCATCTCCACTGCCGTGACGCTTAGCAATATCACCCTCGGTAAGATACTCGCTGATTACTGTTATACCGCTCTTCTCCTGGGTCTGTTTCTTATCATTCTCAACCACATGGTACTTCTTGGTGGTAAAACAGCTGGAAAAACTTATACATACAATCAAAAGTAACAATAATTTTCTCATATTAATAATTTTATATATTATTGACTATTTTGTAAAGGGAGAAAAAAATTTAAAAATTTTTAAACTTTTTTTCAAAAAATTGAAGCAATATGAATTTTTTTCCATTAACACATGTAGAAACTTGTCAGGAGGAAAAAAATGACAAACAATTTAAACTCTGTGATTGTTGAGGGAAACCTCACAAAGGACGCCGAATTTGATTCGACACAGAAGGGCACCGGTTTCTGCACATTCTCTGTGGCTACCAACCGGTACTTTAAATCCGGTGAAGAGATCATGCACGAAGTTTCTTACTTTGACGTCGAGGCATGGGGCAAACTGGCAGACACCTGCCGCGGACTGCTGACCAAGGGCTCTGGAGTGCGGGTCGTAGGACGGCTCAAGCAGGACAGATGGAACAGCGAGGATGGCAAGGCAAAGAGTCGTGTCAAGATTGTGGCAGAGCACATCGAGGCCAAGCCTGTGACTGCAGCCGAAAAGGAGACAGCGGCCGACTCAGGAGCAGAAAGCACAAAGCCGGAGGCAAAGCCTGCCCGCCAGAAGAAAACCCAGAAGGAGCTGGTGATGGCGTAAAAAAAGGGTGCAGGTCTTGCCTGCACCCACCTTTTATCTTTTGAAAGGTTATTTTCTGATGGTCGGGTCTATTGTATCCCGAACCCAGTCTCCCAAGAGACACATGCTAAGTGTGGTCAGGAAGATGGTAAGACCTGGGATTACCGCAAGCCACCAGTTGGTCATCATGTAGGCACGGCCAAAGGAAAGAAGGCTTCCTAATGAAGTATCAGGTGGCTGAATTCCAAGGCCAAGGAAGCTCAGGGATGTCTCTGCAAGGATCTTTGCAGGGAAATTCAAGGTAAGCTCTACAATCAGGATGTTGGAAACGTTAGGAAGAATATGCTTGGTGTAGAGCCGCACCGGACTTGCTCCCAGCTGCCTTATGGCAACTGCATAACCATTGTTCTGGGCCGACAGCGCCATACCTCGGGATAACCGGGCATACTTGTTCCACCCCTCAATACCGAGGAGGAACACGAAGAATATCATATTATTTCCGAAGAATGCGATGACCAGAAGAGCCAGGATCATGAACGGCAGTGAGTACTGGAAGTCAACCATCATCATGATAGCCTCATCCACCCAACCACGGAAGTGGGCGGCCACAAAGCCCAGGGCAGTACCCATTATAGCTGTGATTATAGTTCCACAGAACGCAACCAGAAGGCTCGTTCTTATTGATCGGATAAGACGGCTTAAGAAGTCACGCCCCAGCGAATCGGTGCCCAGGAAGTGGACTGTATCGTTACCACCGAAAATCTTAGGGATGGAAAGACGGTGGGACAGATCCTGTGCTTCATAGTCAAATGGTGCAAACTGTTCCCAGAACACAGCCACAATGAACATGAACAGAAGCCATGCCATACAGAGCATTATCATAGGAGGCACTTTCCGGAAGACTTTCTGTAACCTTGTCTCCTGCCCGACAACGCCGCTTAAAACTTCAAACTTTACTTTTTCATTTTTAACATTGTCGCTCATCATTTGTCTCCTGCTGTAACTCTGATCCGTGGGTCAAGAAGTCCGTAAGTAAAGTCTACAAGAAGGTTTGCAAGAACCATTGCCAAGCCCATGACTATAACGATTGCCTGCACTACAGGAAGGTCCCGGACTGCAACGGATGAAACCAGAAGCCGCCCTACTCCAGGCCAGGCGAATACGTTCTCTATTACTACACTTCCACCGACCATATGTCCGATACTGGTACCAATGACGGTCACAATAGGGATGGCCGCATTAGGCAGGGCATGGAGATATACCATCCGGTTCCGGTTGGCACCCTTGGCCTTGGCTGTGATTATATATGGCTTTGAAAGGACATTAAGCATGGCAGACCGGGTATACCGGGCATAGGATCCCATTCTGGTCATACCTATGGTGATCATAGGCAGCAGCAGATGGAGCCAGGTGTCGCTTCCTGCGCTGGGGAGCCAGTGGAGCTTCATGGAGAATATCAGGATGAACATGATACCCAGGAAGAAGTTCGGCATAGAGAAGCCGAAGACTGCAGCTCCCATTACAAACCGGTCTCCGAAGGAGTTCCGGTGCAAAGCCGCGTATATACCCAGCGGCAGCCCCACCACAATGGAGAAGATGATTGACATTCCCATAAGCCATACCGACTTAGGAAGACGCTGGCTTATGACCTCGAATACATCCCGGCCATCCTTGTACGACTGGCCGAAGTCGCCGTGGATAAAGTTCTTGCAGTATACAAAGAACTGCTCCATAAGCGGCTTATCAAGGCCCCACATCTGCCTGAACTCGATGTAGTCCTCTTCTGTGGCGTCATCCGGCAGCATAGCCTGGGCCGGGTCACCGGTAATTCTGAGAACAAAGAATACAAATACAACCAGAAGGAATGTGGTGATGAAAGCCCTCAGGGTTTTTACTAAAAAGTATTTAACGTGCATATATTCCTTCCTTACTTTCCTGTAACCAGGAAACAGGCAACCTTGTGCCCGTTACCCATGTCCACCAGCTCCGGCTCCGACTCAAGACACCGCGGGGTGCATTTCGAGCACCTGGAGGCAAATCTGCATCCCTTGGGCAGGTCGATGGGGTTCGGTGGATCTCCGTGCAGCATAATCCTCTTAGCCTGGGCATCAGGGGTCAGTGATGGTACTGCAGAGATAAGTGCCTGGGAATATGGATGGAGTGTATTTTTGAAAAGCTCGTCGCTCTCTGCCTCCTCCACCACCCTTCCAAGGTACATTACTATTATTCTGTCACAAACATGCTTTACAATACGCAGGTCGTGACTTATGAACATAAATGTCAGGTTCAGTTCTTTATGGATCCGCTTGAACAGGTTCACAACCTGAGCCTGGATAGAGACATCCAATGCTGATATAGGCTCGTCGCACACCAGAAGCTGAGGCTTTACTATCAGTGCTCTGGCAAGCACTATTCTCTGCCTCTGTCCACCCGAAAGCTCGTGTGGATACCGGTCGTAGAAAATAGGCTTGAGGCTGACAGCAGCCAGCATATCCAGCACCATCTGCTTCCTGTCCTTGGGGTCGCCGATATTATGGATCTCAAGGGGCTCCATAATCTGTTTTCCAACGCACATATAAGGGTCAAGGGCTCCCAGCGGATCCTGGAAAATCATCTGCATGTCCAGGCGGAGGGCTCTCCATTCCTTTGGCTTGAGCTTTGACATGTCACGCCCTTTGAAAAGAACAGTTCCCTTGGTAGGATGCTCCATATCAAGTATCAGCTTTGCTGTGGTGGATTTACCGCAGCCGCTCTCTCCTACAACTCCGAAGAACTCTCCTTTGTAAATATCAAAAGTGACTCCGTCAACAGCCTTGAGATAGCGCCGCTTGGCAAACAGCTTGTCCGACTTAAGGGCATATCTTTTATACAGGCCCTTGGCTTCTACAAGTTTTTCTCTCATTCCTGGCCTCCATATGTTCCGTGCACCGGATGGAAGCAGGCACATCTGTGTGTTCCATTGATTGTGGTAAGCTTCGGCTGTCCCTTGAGGCATTCCTCGGTCATATACTTGCACCGTGGTCCGAAGCAGCAGCCGGCAGGCCGCTTGTCAGGAGCAGGAACCGAACCCTCTATAGGAATCAGGTCTCCATCCTGTCCGTCCATCTTAGGCAGGGAATTCAACAGTCCCTCTGTATAAGGATGAGCAGGCTTCTTGAAGATGATATCAACAGGACCTTCCTCTACTACCACACCTGCATACATGACCATTACACGCTTTACATTCTCTGCAATTACCCCCAGGTCATGGGTGACAAGAATTGTGGCCATACCCAGCTTTTTATTAAGACTCCGGAGAAGATCCAGAATCTGTGCCTGAACAGTGACATCCAATGCAGTGGTAGGCTCATCCGCCATAAGAAGCTTAGGCTTGCAGGCCAGGGCCATGGCAATCATGACTCTCTGGCACAGACCACCTGAAAGCTGGTGCGGATAGTATTTAAGCCGTGTCTCTGGATGTGGTATACCTACCTGAGTCAGAAGGTCAATGGCTTTTTTATCAGCCTCTGCCTTGGTGCACTTCTCATGAAGATGTATAACCTCTGTAATCTGGTTGCCGATAGTCTTCACCGGATTCATATACACCACAGGATCCTGGAAGATCATTGTGATGTCCTTTCCCCGGATCTCCTCCATCTTGGAAGCAGGCAGTTTCAGAAGGTCGGTACCGTCATACATAACCTCGCCGGTAACAGTAGCGTTATCGGCAAGGATGCGGAGAATGGCAGAGCAGGTGACGCTTTTTCCGCACCCGCTCTCCCCCACCAGGCCGAGAGTCTCACCTTCTTCAAGATCCAAGTCAACTCCATGAAGTATACGGATTCTCCGTCCGTCCACCTCAAAATCAACTTTCAGATTTTTAACATGAAGCAATTTATTCCCGCCTTGTCAATTCAATTATTTTGCTTTTACGTTGTCTGGTCCAAAGTCCATGAACTGGCAGCCGTATGGTGTCCAATCCACATTCTTCTGCTTTCCGAAGAATACAGCGTTGCTGTACAGCATAACTGCAGGTGGGTTTGCATCCCAGATCTCCAGCATCTTTTTGAATGCAGCCCGTCTTACAGCCGGGTCTGTGGAAGACTCAAGGATTCCGCCCTGCTCGTGGAAGTCAGGAGCTTTCCAGTTGTTCCATTTGGTTGCGTCGTAGCTTGGCTTATATGTTCTCCAGAGGCCTGATACCGGGTCTGGGAACAGTCCGTTGTGGGATGTGTTTCTCATGTCGTAGGTTCTGATTCCGTTGGCATCCTGTGCGTTTACCTGTGACCAGTTCTCGCATACCTGGATCTCCACGTTGATTCCGATCTTCTTCCACATCTCGATACAAGCCTGTGCTGTGTCAAGCTCGCCTGTGTAATAATCCTTCAGAACTCTGTAAACCATTACCGGAGAACCCATCTTCACATACTCAGACTGTGCCAGCTCTTTCTTTGCAAGCTCAACATCGTATTTAGCCTTTGGATGCTCCTTGATGTACATATCGCCATATACCGGCCACTGGATTCCGTTAGGAACCTCCACCATGCCGTTCCACAGGGTCTTTACAAGAAGCTCTCTGTCGATAGCGTATGTCATAGCTTTTCTGAGGTGTAAATCCATGTATGGCTTGTGCATATTGTAATAGATTGTTCTTGCTGTAGTGATTGCACCGCCCACGATCTCAACATTGTCATTTGTTGTAACTGTGGAGAACATGTCTGGTGGAACATCTGTGATGATGTTGAAGTCACCTGCAGAAAGACCTGCGATTCTGGCTGCAACCTCTGGAACAACCTTGAAGGTGATCTTCTTGTATGCAGGCTTGCCTCCCCAGTAATCCTGGTTGGCCTCGAGAACCAGCTGCTCTGCGTCAACAAACTCTACAATCTTGTAAGGACCGGTTCCGATAGGCTTGAACTGCCATTCCTTGAAATCTGTGGAATTGAAGCCCTTGCTGCTGATGATTGAGTAAGAAGGGAGAGAAAGGATCTGCTCTACAGCAGGATCTGGTTTCTTTGTGATGATTCTTACTGTGTAGTCATCAATCTTCTGTACTTCCTTGAAGTTAGGGAAGTTCTTATCCTTTCCCATGATGGAATCTTTGGAGAAAGGTCTTCTAGGTCCGAACAGAGCAACAACATCATCTGCTGTGAACTCAGATCCGTCGTGGAATTTTGCTCCCTTGCGGAGATAGAGCTCCAGAGTTGTGTCGTCGATCCGCTTCCAGGACTCAGCAAGGCCCGGCTCGGTACCTGTGTTGTTCTTATAGTCAATCTTGATAAGGGTATCATACATGTTCATGAACACCTTATACATAGCTACAGTCTGGTTTGAAATGTCACCAGGCTCCATTGTTGCCGGGAGTGCTGGAACTGCAATAACTATCTCCTCGACAGCCGCTGCTTTCTTCTCACCGCTTCCGCCGGCGAACAGACTCAATGCAACAAACAGCATCAAGCATGTCAATAAAAATTTCTTCATTTTCCTCTCCTTTATATATTTTTTTATTTCAAACTATTAGCAACAAGTTCATTAAGCTCGGTGAACATCTTTTTCCAAGCTTCCTTTGAATAATTGGGGCCGAATGTGAACGGAGGAGCCTCCACACATACATTGCCCTTAAATCCGGTCTTATTCAGCCTGGTGAACAGCTCCTTCCAGAAGTAGTTGCCCTTGCCGGGCTGCAGATGGGAATCCTTATCCCCGGCATTGTCCTGCATATGGAAGGCAATCAGATGATCCTTCATAGCCTCATAGCAGCTCATGGCATCCAGGCCATGGGCAACCAGAGAGTGGCCTGTGTCAAGGCAGAATCCCAGGTTCGGGTGCTTATTCTCCTCGTAAAGCCGGATCATGTGCTCATTCTTGCAGCCCAGCCTGCCGCCGGAGTATGGCAGCATATTCTCAAGGGCAATCTTGAAGCCGAACTGCTCCCCGAACTTCAAAAGCTCCTGCAGAGTCTTCCCCGCCTGTGCACATATACGGTCAAGCCCTTCGATGTCAACATTGTAGCCTTTTCGTGTGGTGGGGTGCAGAATACCGATTGTGCTTCCCACAGCCACTGCCCGCTCCATCCAGAACTTCATCCTGTCCACCATCTTCCGGCGGTCCACCTCGTACAGTGTGGCTATATCGTCCAGGACAGGATCCTTATAGGGCAGATGGAATGTCCCTATGGAAAGACCGGCAGCCTTGAACTTATCCCCCATCTTGGCAAGCTCATCCACAGACTTCCCGGCAAAGATGCCTTCGTCATCTCCCTCAAGGCCATAGAAGCCGGAGTACTTGCAGATATCAATTATTTCCTCAACTGATTTCTTGGCACCTACCATGCCAGAGGTATTATAAGCGATAACAAAACGAAGATGTGCCAGATTGTTTTCCATATTAGTTAATTCCTCTAACTTTCAGTTTATACCCAAAGAGGAGTTCCCGCAAGGAAAAAAAACTCCCATTTATGCGAAAAAAAAGGGGAACAGATTGTTTTCTGTTCCCCAAATTCACAATAATTTGTGCCTGTTTCACTTTTTTACGTTCCGTGGGCCGAAGTCCATGAAGTAGCAAGGATATGACTTCCACTTGATGTTCTTAGCTTTTCCATAGAACATAGGTGTGTTGTACAGCATAACTGCAGGTGGGTTCTCGTCCCATTCGATAAGCATAGCCTTTACAGCAGCCTTTCTTTCAGCTGGGTCGATGCTGGTGCTCAGGATCTCGCCGTACTCAGCAAACTTTCTGGAATCCCAGTTGTAGTACCGGGTTGCATCGTATGATGGCTTGAATGTTCTCCAGAGGCCGCCTACTGGGTCTGGGAACAGAGTGTTGTGCATTGTGTTTCTAAGGTCAAGAGTTCTGATCTTGTTGGCATCGGTAGCGTTAACCTGCTGCTGGTTCTCGCATACTTCGATCTTTACGTTGATACCAACTTTCTTCCACATCTCTACACAAGCCTGGGATGTATCAACCTCTCCTGGGTAGTAGTCTCTCATGATTCTGAATACCAGGTCAGGAGATCCCATCTTTACATATTCGGACTGAGCAAGCTCTTTCTTAGCCTCTTCAGGGTCATACTTTGGAGCCGGATGCTCTTTTACATACATATCACCGAAGTTCTCGTACTGGATTCCGTGTGGAACGTCAACCATGTTGTTCCAGAGGTCTCTTACCAGTGCATCCCGGTCGATAGCATAGCAGAGTGCCTTTCTCAGGTGGATATCCATATATGGCTTATGCATATTCATATAGATGGTTCTTGCAACTGCAATAGGTCCGCCCACGATCTCTGTGTTAGGATCTGCATTAACTGTTGCATGGAAGTCGGTAGGAACGTCGCAGATAACCTGATAGTCTCCGGACTGAAGTCCTGCGATTCTTGCTGCAATCTCCTTGACAACCTTGAAGGTGATCTTGTCGAATGCCGGCTCACCGCCCCAGTATTCTGGGTTCTTCTCTACGATCAGGTGGTCTTCTGCATCGAAGTCCACAATCTTATAAGGACCTGTTCCAACTGGCTTGAACTGCCAATCCACAAATGGTGTTGCCTTGAAATCCTCGCCGCTGATGATTGAGTAGCAAGGGAGTGACAGGATCTGAACCATTGTCGGGTCCGGTTTCTTGGTGATGAACCGTACTGTGTAGTCGTCAATCTTCTGAACCTCTTTGAAGGCGGACCAGTTCTTGTCCTTTACACCTACAGCCGGCTTGTCGCCGAAAAGTCTCTCCTGGCTGAATGTAACCAGAACGTCATCTGCGTTGAAATCTGTTCCATTGTGGAACTTAACACCTTTTCTCAGGTAAACCTCAAGGGTCTGGGAGTCAATCTGTTTCCAGGACTCAGCCAGGCATGGGATCATACCGGTGTTGTTCTCATAGTCGGTAACAATAAGGTTGTCGTATACGTTCATGAATACACGGTACATTGATACCAGAACCTCTTTTCCAGGCTCCATTGTTGCTGGCAGTGCAGGAATAGCTACTGTGATTTCCTTAGGCATATCAGAGCCCTTGGCAGCCTTTTCTCCGGATCCACCGGCGAATGCACTTACTGCAAGAAGAGCAATCAGACAAACTAATAATAATTTTCTCAAAACGTCCTCCTCGTTTTTCTCTTTTTACATTATAACCATAACTTCTTTAAATTGTGAAGATAGAAAAAATGTATATATTTTTGATTATTCTGAGGGTTTTCCCTATTTCTTTTTGGAAACAATATAATTATAATGGATTATTGTATCCAAGGAGCGAATATACTATGGAAATTATTCATGAGAGTTTCGATACCCCTGTTGTGGAGGAATGTGATGTTCTTGTTGCAGGTGGAGGAATAGCAGGAATCGCAGCTGCGCTGGCAGCAGCACGGGCAGGAGCCAAAGTCACCCTGATAGAGAGATCCTGGATTCTGGGAGGTCTTGCCACATCCGGCCTTATTGCCATCTATCTTCCTATAGATGACGGTATGGGACATCAGGTCTCCTTCGGAATATGCCAGGAGCTGTTCATGCTCTCTATAAAGCATCTTGTGGAAAGCCGATACCCCAAGGCATGGCTTGAGAACGGCACTTTCGAGGAAAAAAGGGATGGAAAGCGGTTCGAGGTACAGTACAACGCTTCCCTTTTCGCCCTGGAATCGGAGAAGCTTCTTAACCAGAACGGAGTACGTATACTTTATGGAACAGAAATCTGCGATGTAAAACGGGACGCTGACCGTATCGAGGCTGTCATAGCACAGAACAAGAGCGGCCGTTTCGCCATAAAGTTCAAGAATATCATAGATGCCACCGGCGATGCCGACATAGTGCACTTTGCCAAGGTGCCGGAGGATACATTCAAGGCAGGAAACGTGCTGGCCGCATGGTATTTCTCCATCCTCAACAACTGGCACAAGCTGAACCAGATCGGTGCTGCTGATATTCCAGATGAGGAAAAGACCGGAGACAACGAGAGAAAACCTCTTATAGACAGAAGGTTCACCGGCTTGAGCGGCTTTGAGCTTTCCGAGATGATGCAGCTCTCCCACGAGCAGACCCTTAGGGACATCATATTCAAGCGGAAGAGCGATCCGAACCATGTACCTACACTCATAGCAACCATTCCACAGATCCGTATGACACGGAAGATTGTGGGTGAATACACCTATGATGTAGCCGATGAGCACAAGTATTTCGAGGATTCCATCGGTATGTTCAGCAACTGGAAGAAACGGGGTCCTGTCTATGAGACACCATTCAGGACACTTTATAATAAAGAGGTCAAGAACCTTCTCACTGCAGGAAGAAATATATCTGTAACCGAGCATATGTGGGATGCGTCCCGGGTTATTCCGGCCTGCGCAGTCACCGGCGAGGCAGCAGGTATTGCAGCAGCATGCTTCGACAATATCCCTGAGATTGATGTGAAGGATCTTCAGAAGAAGCTTGTGGCAGGCGGAGTTGTGCTCCACGAGAAAGACCTGAACATATAATTTGGAGATTTTATGTCGCTTAAGAATATGCGCAACATCGGCATCATGGCACATATTGATGCCGGAAAGACAACCACCACAGAACGTATCCTTTTCTATACAGGAGAGAACCACAAGATAGGCGAAGTCGACAACGGCGAAGCCACCATGGACTGGATGGAGCAGGAGCAGGACAGGGGTATAACCATCACATCTGCAGCCACCACCTGTTATTGGCGGGATCATCAGATCAATATCATCGACACCCCGGGTCATGTGGACTTCACTGCCGAGGTTGAGCGGTCGCTGCGGGTTCTGGACGGAGGAGTTGCCATATTCTGTGCAGTGGGCGGTGTGGAGCCCCAGTCCGAGACTGTGTGGAAGCAGGCTGAAAAGTATAAGGTTCCCCGTATTGCATTTGTGAACAAGATGGACCGGATGGGAGCCAACTTCTTTGCAGTAGTGGATGAGATAAAGGAGAAGCTGGGGGCAAACCCTGTGCCACTCTTCCTCCCTATCGGAGCAGAGAATGAGTTTGAGGGAGTCATTGATATCCTGAACCAGAAGGAAATACGGTTTGACCAGGCCGACAAAGGGGTTACCATGACCACCTCCGAGATTGCTGATGATCGGAAGGAGCTGGCATCCCAGTGGAGGGACAGCCTTCTTGACAATATTTCTGCATTCTCTGATGAAATAACTGAACTCTATCTGAACGGGGAAGATATTCCTCTGGATATGATAAAGGCCACTATCCGCAAGGCTACCCTTGAGGGAAATGTGCTGCCTGTGTTCGTAGGATCCTCTCTCAAGAACACCGGAGTGCAGTGCCTGCTCGACGGCGTTGTGGACTACCTCCCTGCCCCGGACGAGATGCCGCCGGCAATGGGTGTGCATGCCAAGAAAGGGGACCAAGTGGAGGTACCGTGTAATCCGTCAGGAAGACCATTGGGACTGGTGTTCAAGATTCAGAACGACCCGGCTGCAGGAAGCCTGTGCTTCATAAGAATGTATTCCGGCAGCATATCAAACGGCACTGCTGTGCTGAACATAAGCAAGAACAAGAGGGAGCGTATTACAAGGCTCTTCAGGATGCACTCTAACAAGCAGGAGGCTATAGACACCCTCTCGGCAGGCGACATCGGGGCTGTCATCGGCTTCAAGCTGGCCCAGACCGGCGACACTATAGGCAATGAATCCTTCCAGGTGCTCCTTGAGAACATCGAGTTCCCGGAGCCTGTAATATCGGTTGCCATCGAGCCAAAGACCATGTCTGACCGGGACAAGCTTAAAGGTGTGCTGGAGATCCTTTCCAAGGAAGACCCCACCTTCGTTGCAAAGGAAAGCGAGGAGACAGGTCAGCTCATCATATCTGGAATGGGCGAGCTCCATCTCGACATTCTTGTAACCAGGATTGTGAAGGATTTCAAGGTTGCTGCCAACGTGGGCAACCCGCAGGTATCCTACAAGGAATCCATTACAAAGGAAGTCACCCATGTGGAGAAGTTCGACAAGGTTATCGCCAACAAGGAGAACTTTGCCCAGATCACTCTGCGGGTTGCTCCTGCCGGTCAGGGCTCGGAGAACAAGTTCAGCTACGATGACAAGCTTAAGAAGAAGCTCCCGATGGAGTTTATCGAGGCAGTAAAGCGGGGTGTCACCGGCAGCTTCACTTCCGGTTCCCTCTTCGGCTACCCTATGGTGGAGGTTGCGGTGGAGCTTATAGATGCGGAATACAACGAGCTTACAGCCACCGAGTTCGCCTACGAGGCTGCCGGAGCCATGGGCTTCGACAACGCCTGCCGCGAGGCCGCCCCGGTCAAGCTGGAGCCTATAATGAATGTGGATATAGCAACACCGAAGGAGTATATCGGCGAAGTTATAAGCAATATGACAGCCCGGGGCGGTTTGGTAGAAAGCTTGGAAAGCCGCAATGGCACCGAGCACGTCAAGGCGCAGGCTGCCCTTGCAAAGATGTTCGGCTACTCCACTACTCTGCGGAGCCTTACCCAGGGGCGCGGCACATTCAGTCTGTCATTCAGTCACTTTGCTCAGGCTAATTAAACCATAGCATCCAGAGTACCCAGATCCTGGATTATGAAGAGCGGCAGTGTATCTATGTCCACAGCCACCTCCACAATGTTAATATCCTTGTTTCTGTAATACTCGATCAGAGGGAAGGTCTGGTCATAGAATATATTCACTTTTTTCTTGACTTCCTCAAGGGAATCGTCGATGCGGTCTGTCCTGTCGCCGCCTGAGTTATATTTGATGCGCTCGTAAGCCACTTCAGGCGGGCAGTTCAGGAAGAGCACAAACTTTATGTTGACAATGTTATCAAGAGCATTTGCCTGGCCAAGATGACGTGGCAGACCGTTCAGGATAATGACATCCTCAGGCTGAATCTGACGTTTCTCTATGAAGTTCCTGAGCAGCTTTTCTGCGATTGGGAAATCCTTGTCTTCTAAAAGCTCATTGGATCCAAGAAGTTTTTTTACTTTAGCCTTCTCTTCCGGTGTCAGAATTGTGGCATCATCCTTCACTGCATCACGCAGCTGCTGGCCGAAATCAAAGTGATGGTAGGTATTCCACCAAAGCTCCTGAGTCTCCATCTGATTACCGAAAGGAGTCTTTCCTGCCCCTGTGGAGCCTAAAACAAGCATTGCCTTATATTTCATCTTTTTACCTCGTTATTTTGTTATCAAATTGTATAAATCAGGGCGGCGGTCCGCAAACAGATCTGCCATCGGTGCCACCTTTTTATCCAAAGCTTTGGCCGGGTCTATCTCCATACCATAGAAGCCAGTGTCTGTAGGACCTGCGCTCACCAGTACTTTGCCCCGGTTATCCACAATGCGGCTTAAGCCAGAGTACGAGAGGCTCCTACCCTTCCGCTCCTCGCTTCCGTGGCGGTTTGCCAGAATCCAGAATACACCATTCTCCAGCGCTCTGGAACAGGATGTAATCTGGGCAAAACCAGGCAGCACCAAGTTCGCCGGATGGCAGATTATCTGTGCCCCCTCAAGGGCAAGAGTGCGGGCCGATTCCGGGAACATATGGTCAAAACATATCAAAACGCCAACTTTAACACCTTTTACATCAAATGTTGGAAAGTCCAGATTACCTGGCTTGAAGAAAAGCTTTTCTTCGTTGTATAAGTGATTCTTCCGGTATACCTGCACCTTTCCGTCGGGAGTTGCTATCAGGGCTGAGTTGTAGTAAACGCCATCTGCTTCTTCAGGGAAGCCTACTACAACGGCAGTCTCCTTCTCCACTGCAACCTTTGAGAATGCGTCAGACATAGGACCAGGTACCACGCTGGCAGTCTCTTCCACTTCCTTCTGTTCAAGGAAAAGATAACCGGATGTGGCAAACTCAGGGAACACAACCAGGTCTGCATCGGCAGCCTTAACTGCGTTCACCATAGTGTCAACATTTTTCTGCACATTCCCGAACTCCGGGACAAACTGATAAAAGCCAACCTTCATGGTTTAAATATATAAACATAACCCTGCTTTGGCAAGGTGCGCCCCCTTTGGAAAATTTTTCAAACTTTTTTTCGCAAAAATTGAAGCAATATGAATTTTTTTCCTGTATATACCTGTAAAACCACAGGAGGAAAAAAATGATTGATAACTCACGTGAGGCGACCATTGCCCAATATACCGATAAATCACGCTATAAACCAGAGTATATCTATGGGGATGTGTATGTGGATGAAGATAGAATTGCCGAAACCCTTAAGAGTAAAGATGAAAAAGAAATATTTGAAAAAGAGCTCAAAATTGCCAAACGTTTTTCAAAAGCATTTGGTTATGATGTCTTTATGTTGCCACAAAAGGAAGGCAATATAATTTACATTGAAAAACATAGCAATCCTGACATCATTACTGCAGGAATGTTTATTGATATTAAAGGTCCTTCTGGCTCAGAAACATCAATAAAAACACGTTTCAGGGAAAGCGTTCATCAAGCAGATGGAGTGTTAATCAGTATAGATAAACTTATTTCCATACTAAAAGTTAAAAGGTGGATAGAAGATAAACTGCGGCGGATGGATAATCATGATGGCTTTTTAGTGATCATAGAGGTCGGCAAGGAAAATAAGAAATATGATGTATTTGTGGTAAAAGGAAAGGGGCTTGAAAAAGCCCCCCTCAATGGAAGCCGAGACTTTCATCCCCGCTCAAATAAAATATAACATCGTTCCTTGGGGTTGTCAATAAAAAACTGACTTCATCTCCCGCTCATAGCCTTGATCAGGGCCGAGAGCAGGCTCCGCTGATAGGGATCCATAGCCTGGGCGCTGTCGGCAATCTTGCGCACTTCGGGAGCGTACCGCGTAACAGAATCAGAGTCGGCATCCTTGCCTGTCACCAGGTATTCCACCGAGACACCGAGGGCCTGGGCAATCCGCACTGCCGACTCGGCCGATGGCATGGAGCTGTGGGTGCTCAGATAGTTGTCGATAGTCTGCTTGTTCACGCCCGACTTCTCGGACAATTCCCGCACAGTCATACCCGTGTACTGGAGTTCGCTTTTCAGGTTTTCTTTGAATCCCATAGTAGTATGATAGCCTAATTTACATATTTTTCGCTCTATTTTATGTAATAAATATTATTTATATATTTATTATATGTAATTTTACATAGTTTGCAGATAGGTGGCTTTTACCCCACATTTCACAGGCTATAATCGGGGCATGAAGTACTTAGAAGAAGTAGATCCTATCATTTTAAGCGGCACCTGGAGCACAGGCAGCCAGACAGTCAAAATCTATCAGTTCATCGATTTTATTATATTTCAAATGGATGACACCATAGGAAGCGCAAAGATCAGAGGCATAGTGGGCAGCGGGGACATCCTGGAAATTACATGGCCTGAGGTCATAAATCAGCAAGGGAGAGCATCTGGAGCGGTACATCGGACACTCATCAAGGTGATGGATGAGGATCATCTGGAATTGGTGGACGATTCTGTGCACGAAGCCGGTAAGCCTGTGGTTCACAAGAGCCGCGGGGGCAAGTGGGTACGGGGAAAATAATAAAAATTCGTGGTATTTTTACCACCTATTATGCTATAATCTTTTTATAGGAGGAATCCATGGGCAGACACAGCACTATTGAAAGCATCGCCCGGATGCTGCAGATCGTAAAACTCATGAGCCAGGAGGGAGGTGCCACCCTCTCCCAGATGGAGAAGGCCACCGATATAGACCGCTGGACAATCAAAGACATGATAGACAGCCTTGAAACCATGAACACCGACGGAAAAGGGCTCTGCATCACCGAATACAAAGACCCCACCGACAAGCGCAAGACCTATTACCAGATAGACCGCGCAAACCTGTGGACACTCACCCTCCCAGGATTAAGTCTTTCTGACGATGAGGGGATGTTGCTTGCCCTTATGATGAGCCAGTCCCAGCAGACACCAGTACTTAAAGATGCTGCCCAAGGGCTCCAGACCAAACTGAGCTGGTTTAAGGATGCCCAGAACTACCAGATATACAATGTCAATGCTACCGAGAAGATAATAAGCGAATATGCCAAAGAGGCAGTCAGCGTGATCCTTAAAGCGATAAACCAAGGCAAATGCCTAAGTTTCACCTATGATAATGCAGGCAACACCAAACTGGCAAGGCGAGATGTCATGCCACTCTATATGTTTGTCTATGATGGCGGTCTCTATCTGAATGCACAGAAAATTGAGGATGGCGAGCCCCGAACCTTTGCACTTGAACGCATACAAGATGTTCCCAAGATTATTTCACCAAGGAAAAGACCAAAGCCACTCCCCTACGACGGCCGGCTGGAAGACCCGTTCGGCCCATTCTGCGAGCATAAAGGGTTCACATTCTCTGTCACCTTCGATTCCTGGCAGGGCTGGTACAATATGCAGAAACGCTGGCCAGACAGCATCAAAGTAAAGCGCAATCCCGATGGCACCTGCACTCTCACAGCCAGAACCCGTGGTCTCCATGTAGTAAAAAAATGGATTATGGGGCAAGCCAAAAATGTGAAGAAAATCGAGCCCAAATGGCTTAGGGACAAAATCCTTGAAGATATAGATGCGATGACTTCCGCTATCCGCAAAAACTAAGTGGTAAAATTTTCACACTTTTTAAAAATTCTGTGGTAATTATGCCACATAACTGCTATTAAACTCCAATCAAATAAGTGGTAAATTTTTCACTTGATTATATGTAGAAAATAATGTAATAATTACTTTATATGTATTATTACATAAGAGGAGTTATAAATGATTGATGTTACACAGGAAAAAATTAGGGTTTTACAGAATTCAGTAGAAAAAACAAAGGACTATGTACGGCAGTTCTGTGATATTAGAGATGATATTTACTCTATCCAGCGTGCAGAATGGTTGCAGAAAATCAGCGAAATGGAGAAAATTATAAATGATGAAGCAATTCTTATGTTCATCGGTCCATTCTCATCTGGAAAAAGTTCTTTCGTAAATGCACTAATTGGAGAAGATGTTCTCCCTACAGCAAATACTCCATGTACTGCTGTTGTAACAGAAATTTCTTTCACAGAAGGTGGTGGCGATACTGGTAAAATATTCAGACGGAACGACCCGGAGAAATCAGAAGATGTTGATTACGAGGAATTAAAGAAAATCATAAATGGTCCTAGTGGAGCTGCGGGAGAAGTTGCCTCTTATCATCACGTTGAGCTTTGCCTTGATGTGACAGAAAAGGAAAGCCGAAAACAGTTCACATCATTTATAGGCAGAATCCGAATAATCGACTGTCCAGGTTTCGGATCCCCATATTTTGCCAATGAAGACATTATTAACGAATATATAGAAAAGTCCAGTTTCACATTCTGGATGAGCCCATGTAATAAAATTGGTGGCAAAGAAACAGAAAACTACCTGCGTAACATTAAGAAAAATACAGCCACCCTTATTCCTCTTATTACAAAATCTGATTTAATTACAGATGAAGACGAAAGGGAGTCAATTAAAGATTCCTTCTATTCTCAACTTTCTTCATTCTTTAAATCACGCGAACCTCACTTTATTTCTTCTTTCAAATTCAAAGAAGCTCTTGAATATGAGAAGAAACTGCAGAAGGAAAACAAACCTAATGATGATAAATTCGAGCAACTCCGCATAGAATCAGGCATCGACTGGGTAACCTCGGCAATGCAGGATTGTGCGACCAAAAAGAGTTCAAATATGAAAAAGTTTGAATCTGTCCTTTTTGACACTAGGAATATGCTCAAAGACCTTTCTGATAGAGCAGTTGCAGAGAAACGACATTGGCAGGGCAAGCTGGAACAGTTGGGCTGGAACTCTGATGAGAAGAAATATGAGGAATTGGATGCCATTCAGGACCGCACAGATCGTTGGATAAAAGAAGAAGCAAAGAAAGTATCTGATAACTTTAGAAATGAGCTTTTACAGAAACTTGTAACAACTGCCAACATGAAAGTCGATGCGACTGAAATTACAACAGCTTGGCAGAATACAATTGATAAGAAAAAAAATGAATGGATAACTTATATTCAGAATCAGTATATTGATTATATTAAAAATTATACACCATTCATACAGAATGACTTTACTTCTTTAAATGCAACATCCTTTAAGTCAGAACTTGTCGCCAGTTTTAGGAATACTTTTGATTCAGTTCTTGATTCATTAAGAGTTGCAGGACCTCAAAGCATCATAACTGGATCGCTTGGAGCTGTTGCAATTGCTTCAACCAGCACATTGGCAGGGATAAAGGTAATTGGAGGAGCTTTAGCTGCAGTAACAGGAATTGCTGGACCAGCTTTAATTGCAGTAGCTCTTCTGCCATTGATTCCAGTCATCACAAAAGGCATACGGGACAGAAAAGAAATTGACAAGCAAAAGAAGGAAAACGAACTTCGGCAATACCTAAACACTATTAATGTTGCCCCCTTGATTGAGCAAATTCTTGGGAAAACCCATAAGGATGTATATGCCTATATCCTTAAGAATTTGAAATCAGAATTATCTGAGCCAAAAGGAAACTATGACACCTGTTGTTCTATCATCGAAGGAATTAAAGAAGAACAAAACAATCTTAATGCGCGTTTCAAATAAGGGAGGAACCAAATGAGAGAAACACAAGATATATATACAACCCTGCTTGGACTGAGAAGTCAAATAAAGAAAGCAGAAGATACAATAGACACTGTTCAATCTAATTATGATTCTCTTTGTACAGACATTGGTAATGATGTTTCTTTGTTTGAGGATAGAAAAAAAGAAATAGATGAGGAATTGGAAAAGATAAAAAACCTTGTTACTAATCTATGTTCAACTCGAAAAGATTATATATCAAAACAACAGGAAGCATCAGAAAAATCGGAAGAACAAAAAGCAGAACTCAATAATGGAATTGAAAGATTAAAGGAAATTGTCTTTGAGCCAGCACATCAGATTATAAATACAATGCAACCTGTTTTAGCAAATGATATCTATGACAAATGTGACAGGATTAAGGATGATCTTGATCTGTTTGAAACACAGATTTGGAATCAGATTAGACAACCAGATCAAAAAGAATTCTTCCCTAATGGTCTGACAAACAAGAATCATCTTAGAATATTTCTTATGGGGGAATTCAGCAGTGGGAAAACTACCTTTCTCCAGAGAATTCTTAATCAAAAAGCAGGAGAAATTGCAGCTGGTCCAACTACTGGCCTTTTAGTCATACATAAAGTTTCCAATGACGAATCTATTGAGGTAACTTGCAATGACAGATTTGAAATATCAAATAATCTTCATTTTGCCACCTTTTTGCAACGCTGGTACCTTTCTACCGAGTTCACACAAGTTGGTACAGCTTGGATGGTAAAAAATCCAAATACAAGAATAATGCTCAATCCTCTTTTTTCGTCGGCACAAATAATGCAGTTTACTGCTGAAGCAAACCTCTACCCAGAAGCTTTTAAGGAAATAATTTGGACACATAAGGAAAAACCTGATACTAATCCAGTATTTAAATTTGCAGATTTATATGATATGCCAGGAATCGGTTCTTCGGTACAACAGCATTTAGAAAGCATCAATTATACTCTCCAAGAATATGCACCTGATATTATCTTCTATCTAGTTGATTCTGGTAATGCCATTCCATCAGGGACAGGAACAGTACTATTAAACAATGTTTTAGATATAGTAAACAAATTAGATACAAAACCACTTTTCTTTTGGGTCTATGAAAAACCAACTGGAAATGAGAAAAACGAATGGAAAGTATCTTTGGATTCCAATGGCCAAATTATACTTGATGAAACATTCTTATCAGATATGAGAGTTGCCCTTCAAAATTACATTGAAAAGGTACATACTAACGAGAATAATTTTGAATTTTCACCTGTACAAAAGAATTATCTTAATGATAGTTATATTTTGGACATAAGAGGGCCTAAAAATCAGGTATCAGAAACAATCACAAATGCTATTGCATTTGCTATGCAACGGTATTATTGCAAGCAAACTTCAGATTTAATTTTAACACTTATTCAAACATTAAGTACAACCACTTATAAGAACAATTTATTTAATACAACTGTTTCAGAAGCTGGTGAGGCTTTATTAAAAGAAATAGTCGATGAAATAATAAAGACAGCACAAAACAAATCTCCTTCAGAAATAAGTTTGGAAGAAGCAAAAGGGATTGTTTTCAGCAAGCTTGACCTATTCAAAAAATTGCCTTCTGATGCACATGAAGAGTTAAAATCAATTGATTGGAGAGTAACAACTAAAATCAATAATTTTCTTCAGTACTTTGCAGATATGCTAGGATTTGGTTCAAATATCAATCTTAACAAACTAGAAAATAATTGGAAGTTTAAGACTGCTGAGTTTATTAACATTTTCCCTCTTTTCCAAACATATTACCAACAAAAACAGATTTATGAGAAAAATATCAATCCTAATTCACTTGCTAGTATTGGTTCTGCAATCATAAATATTGTGCAAAAGGACTTGGAATATCTTAATAAAATTACAACAAAGGTTCCAATTTGTGTCCCATTAAGTTGTTAAACAAATGTAGGTGTAAATATAGGAGGCTAAAAATGGCAAACCTAAACAAAAAAATCGTATTGATATTAGTGTTTTTTCTTGTGATTATTTCTTCTTCGTTTGCTAAATATGAAAAAGACAAAAATGGAGAACAGTGGTATGACGAGAATGGTAAATTGATTCATGCAAAACTGCCAAATGGTAGCAAAGGATGGTATAATAAAAACGGGAAAATTATCCACACATTAGAAGTAAATGGTGATGAAAATTGGTATGATGAAAATGGAATTATTATTCATACTAAGCCTGTAGATAAATATTGAGGGTTAATTATGTCTTTCTTTAAGCGACTTGGTGGTCTTCTAGTAGGCGCCTTTGATGGCGCTTTCATCGCGATGGTCTATGCCACAATAACCGAAACACAGGGCACTGATATTGCAATTATCAGTGCCATAATCGGTGGCATAATCGGCTTAATCTTCCCCGCACTAGCATTCATTGTTTGCATCCCTATTGCAATTTATCTGATAAAGTACTCACGCGAGCACGACCCAAGGAACAACCCACAAAATCGGATAAATATGTAGCTTAACCTACAATAATTACTTATCTCTTATTTTTTTCAATTCCGTGGTGATTATACCACATATATTGTTATACACTTGCATCCGGAGAACAAGATGAAAACCTTTATAGTCTGCATGGGATGCGCGATGTGTTATATCTGCGGGATCGGTGTATGCTGCTTTAATTTCAAAGTATTCTTTACGTGTTATTGCATCATGGTCTTAGTCACCGCGCTGACGATTGATGATTAGAGGAGTATAAAATGGCTTTTATAAAACACCTGCTGGGCCTTATAGCAGGGGCAATAGATGGATACGTAATCGCCTATTTCTTTATAGCATGGCATCCTATAGTTATTAGTTTTTTCCATGCGCCAGAGTCACATGTCAACTGCAACCCTTTGTTATTTGCTGCCTTCGGTGGCATTGTCGGGCTGATCTTACCAGGACTTGCCATCATCACCTGCGTACTGCTTGCAATTCTTTACATGATTCCATGAGCGACTCAGCATATTTTATTACATTATAATGATTTATTTATAAATCTTGCCAAAAGTGCAAGGTATCGCCCCGAAGGGTACGCACTTAATCGAGCAGGTATGCCTTTTGCTGGGTTTATATTTATTTACTCAAAGGCGGTTATATATTATACTCCGTACTATGAGTATCTACCTAGACTGGGCGGCAACTGCTGTTCCAGATCCAGACATCATAAAAGCCTCCGGCGAATGCGCCATCCAATGTTTCGGCAACCCGTCGTCGGTGCACCAGGCCGGGCAGCAAGCCAGCGCTGTGCTCGAGGAATGTCGCATCAGATGCGCCAAAGCACTGGGCGTAAAGAAAGAGGAAATATACTTCACTTCCGGTGGCACCGAGAGCAATAACATAGTGCTCCTCTCGCACCTGCGCAAGCCCTCACGAGGCACCGTACTGGTCAGCGCAATCGAGCACCCGGCTGTCCTTGAGCCCGCCGCAGTACTGGCAGAAAACGGCTACAAAGTGCTCTATATAAAGCCTGCCCCGGACGGCATAATCCGCAAAGAGGCCCTGCTAAAAGCACTCACACCAGACACAAAACTCGTAGTCATAATGGCGGTGAACAACGAGACCGGGGCAGTACAGCCGGTGGCCGAGTTAGCCCATGCAGTACAAGCCTTCGCAAAAGAGTGCGGCCACAAGATACACTTCCACTGCGACGCGGTGCAGGCCACAGGCAAAACAGCGCTCGATTTCGCTGACCCGGCCATCCACTCCTTCTCCATAAGCGCCCACAAGATACGGGGCCCCCGGGGCGTCGGCATCCTGGTGCTCAAGAACACAATACAGAGCATGGTGCGGGGTGGCGGCCAGGAGAATGGCATACGCCCGGGCACCGAGAATACATCCGCAATCTATGGCATGACTTTGGCGCTGGAGAAGGCACTGGCCGGCCTGGAGGCGAACAGCGCCCACGCCTACCATCTTATGGACACCCTCCTCCAAAAGCTGGCCCAGAACAGCGCATACCAGGTCATCCCTACCAATAGAAAACCTGGGGACAAAAACTACTCCCCATATATCCTATCCCTGGCCGCCGTCCCTATCCCGGCCGAAGTTCTGGCCCGGACACTGGACGACAATGGCATCTGCGTCAGCACAGGCTCCGCCTGCTCTAACCGCAAGAAAGGACAGTCCAAGACCCTGGCTGCCATGGGAGTTGCCGACAATGTCTCCTTCTCCCGCATCCGGGTATCAATAGGAAGCACAACAACAGAAGAGGAGATAGAACAACTTGTTCAAATTTTGAACAAAGAGAGCGCTGCACTCCTTAAAGTACTGAGGTAAAACATGGAAATGTATGTCATAAAAATCGGCGAGATCTCCCTGAAGGGGGGCAACCGCAGAATCTTTGAGAAAAGGCTGACCAACAACATCCACCGACAACTGGGCGATATCCATGTGGTCATCACTGGCCGCTCAGGACGCTTCTACCTGCACTACGACGGCGACAATCCCGCCGAGATTGAGAAGATAGAGTACACTCTGGCTCATGTCTTCGGCATCGTGGCATTTTCCAAAACAGTTAAGGTCGAGAAGAACATCGACGAGATAAAAAAAGCCTGCGGTGACATTGCAGACCAGCTTATGGCAGAGGGCAATCACAAGACTTTCAAGATCAAGGCCATGCGGGCCGACAAGAGTTTCCCCCTCTCCTCCTACCAGCTGGACTGCGAGCTGGGTGGTGTGGTGCTGGACAAGTATCCCGACCTCAAAGTGGACCTGAAGCATCCCGATTTCTCAATCACTGTGGAACTCCGTGACAAGGCCTATCTGAACGGCCCCGACATCCGCGGATTAGGCGGGCTTCCAACTGGATGTGCTGGACGGGGTGTGCTCCTTCTTTCGGGAGGCATCGATTCTCCAGTGGCCGGCTACATGATGGCAAAACGGGGTCTTGCTCTGGAAGCCATCTACTTCCACACCTACCCCTTCACCTCTGATAAATCGCTGAACAAGGTGATTCATCTTGCTGAAATCCTTTCGCAGTATATGCCAAGCATCAAGCTCCACGTGGTCAACTACACACCGGTGCAGACCCACATATCAGAGAAGTGCCACAAGAACGAGTCCACACTCCTTTCCCGGGCCGCTATGATGAAGATATCCCACTATGTGTGCAAAGAGAGGGACTGCAACTCGCTGGTCACAGGCGAAAGCCTAAGCCAGGTGGCAAGCCAGACTGCCGAAAGCCTCCGCTTTACCGGAAGCAGCACCGATTACCCTATCTTCCGTCCGCTCATCGGCATGGATAAAGAGGAGATAACCACTATAGCCAAGCGGATAGGCACCTACGAGACCTCCATACTCCCCTACGACGACTGCTGCAGTATGTTCGCCCCGGAGTTCCCGCTTACCAAGCCTGTGTTTGAGAAGATAAAAGAGTCCTACGACTTCCTCAAGATAGATGACCTTGTGCCTGAGGCTGTGCGATCCATCGAGACCTACACAATGGCAGACAGCAAGACCATAGAAGAGAAGAAACAATACCTGTCTTATTTCGAACTTTGATTACTGGAGTTCAAACTCAAGGGTCATACCTGGCTCAACGGGGGTGCCTGGCTCCGGAGACTGCTTAACTACCCAGCCCTCGCCCTTTATTATCAGATTGAACCTGTCGTCCTTGAAAAGAGGCAGCAGATGCTTCTTGGAAGCACCGGTAAAGTCGGGGATCACATCAATCACGCTGTAATTCTTTTCCTGCGCCTCGTTAATCGAGCCGTCAAATCCCAGCACTGTGTCGCCCTTGCGCGCCATTCCCTTGTACGAAATTATGTCGTTGGCCAGCTTGCCCACTGCTGGAACCGCTATTCCGGCGCCTGTTGTCACTTCTCCCTTAGGATAGAAAACTACGTTGTAGATTATGTACTGCGGGTCTTCTGTAGGGAATATAGCAAGGCAGGAGGCGGTGAACTTCTCTTTGGAATAGGTTTTGATCTCAGGTTCATAAACCTGGGCTGTACCAGTCTTCATGGACATGCGCACTCCGCCTACATTGTGCCGCCGGGCAGTACCCCGGTCCACCGATGCCCGTTCCATCATCAGGAGCATTTCATCAGCAATCATCGGAGAAATAACCTCCTGGATTACATCTGTCCCAGTCTCGTACACCACATGGCCGGTGGCATCCACAACCTTCTTTATCACATGAGGAACCAGCAGTTTTCCGTGGTTGGCTATGGCAGTAGCAGCCTTTATTATCTGCAGGGCATTTACAGTTATTTCCTGCCCTATTGCTTTTGTAGGCTTGGAATACCCAGTCCACTCCTTAACAGGGCTTACCTTTCCCTTCTCTTCCCTAGGAACCTCAGTTCCAGTCTCTTCGCCAAAGCCGAACTGCTTGATCATAAAAAAGAAATCGTCTTCGCTTACCGATTCAGATGCAGTGCATGTTCCGGGGTTGCAGGAATACTTGATTATGTCGCCAGTATCGATGCTGCCGTGCTTTCCGGTACACTTGATTGGGGGACCAGGGACATTGTAATAATTGCCGTCGCAGAAAAAACGGGAATTTGGGGTCACCCTCTCGTGCCCTTCCACCGCATTCGGGAGGTGCATGAATGAGCTTATGCTGAACACCTTGAACACAGAGCCCGGCTCGTAAGTGTAGATGGCGGGTTTGTTGCGCTTTATAGGATCATTGGCTTCGAACTTTGTGTAGTTGTTCAGATCTATCTCTGGCATAGAAACATATGCCAGTATCTCGCCGGTCTTGGCATCGGCCACCAGCGTGATGACCCCATCCAGAGGCTCATACCGATCCATTACATCCATAGATGCCTGCTGGGCAAAGTTCTGTATATTCACGTCGATGGTCAGGTATACCTGATTGCCATAAACAACGCCAGAGATTGCCTCCTGGTTTTCCATGGGATAAAGATAGCTGTCCATCCTGTGCTCAATGCCGTCAAGACCTTTGTTATCCTCGCCCGCAAAGCCAATAAGATGAGATGCCAGCTCCTTCTCGGGGTAGAGCCGTCCATAATCGATGTCCACACGGACACCCGATATCTCGCCGCTTTTAATCAGGTCCTGAATCTTCTCGGCAGCCTCGTAAGATACCTTGCGTGCCACCTGTATAAGGTTTCCACCACTCTTCTCAAACTTGGCCTTTATCTCTTCCTCTGGGATTTCCAGAATCTCGGAAAGCTTTTTTGCCACATAATCTGGATTCTTTAAAGTAGGACGCCAGCCTAACACTCTGAAAAGCCGAGTCTGAATAGCCAGAACCACTCCGTTGCGGTCCAGAATAGGCCCCCGCTCCACCCTATAGTTTCTTGGGGCATCCGAATGAGACTTGGGGCTGAGCACCATCAGCTGGAAGTAACGGCCGATGATTACGCACAGGACGATAAAGGCTAATGCGAAGATAATTTTGGCTTTCCCAGTTTTTTCCATCAAAATATATACTAATTTTTATTTCAAATCTTGTCGATAGAATAATTACCCATTATGAGCGAAATATTTAACTACAGTCAGCTTATGGCTGAACCACAGGTAGAAACCTGCAAGCAGAAGAAGGTCCCAGTACAAATCGACATAGTTCCGGTTCTTAAGAAATGCGCCGGCATACTCTGCAGCAAATTTGTGCTTAAAGGGGCTGCCTGCCTTGTGGGAGCCCTGCTTATCTACAACCTGGGTACCATGATACCTAAGTTCGAGAAGCCGGCAAGCGTTGTTTTACCTGCAGATTCAAGCCTGGAGACCATCATGCTCTCTTCTCTGGTCTCCGACGGGTCTTCCCAGAGCCTGGCTGCCGAAAGCAGCTCCATAGTGGCCTACTCTGTCAAGGCAGGGGATACCCTGGACAAGATCTCAAAGCAGTATAAGATCACATCCGAGAAACTGGCTGTCTACAACAATATTGAGGATGCAAGAAAGCTGTTCCCCGGCATGGTGCTGCGGATTCCTCTTTAAGAGATCTGAATCTTACCTTTGGTCAAGGTGACCTGAGCACAATCTCCGTTTTTAAGCTCGCCATTTATAAGCTTGAGGGCAATCTCGTCCTCCAGCTCCTTCTGAATCAAGCGCCGCATAGGGCGGGCGCCGAACTTGGCATCAAAGCCTTTCTCGATAAAGTACTTCTTTGCCTTCGGGGAGAGGGAAAGTGTTATCCCCTTCTCCTTGAGCCGCTCTGAAAGTTCCTCCAGCATAAGGTCAAAGATAGCCTCTATCTCCTTGGGCTTGAGCAGGTCGAACACCACAATCTCGTCAATTCTGTTGAGGAACTCGGGACGGAAGCTCCGCTTAAGCTCATTGAGTGCCGCCGACTTGATGGTACTGTGGCTCTGTGCCTCCTCTTCCCTGCGGAATCCCACTATGGAATCGGATGCGAACTCCCGGGTGCCTGCGTT